>JACLAA010005766.1_pt1 | contig 26099 bp, 21 predicted proteins | sample 8027891 | NCBI WGS metagenome assembly JACLAA01 (sample SAMN15724900, study PRJNA655200) | protist metagenome | isolation source: fluorescence activated cell sorting (FACS) single amplified genomes of... | place: Spain: Blaines Bay Microbial Observatory, Mediterranean Sea | collected 2016-01-19 | reverse complement strand
AAGTAGTCCCAAAGAAAGCCAGTACATCCTTCAAGGATGCGACCTATATCCAGTACGGCGACGCGCGCCAGGAGGAGATGGACCAGTTACTAAATGACGCGAGGCGGGACGACTCGGCAGCTGGTGCAATCTCGGCGTCCCGTCGTGTGGAGGTGCCTTCACGCCATCGACGCGACTCGTCTTCATGAGAGAAGACGGTGGGTGGTTTCTTTTTTGATTTTGGGGCCGTTCGGACCGCGTCGAGCGACCGCGATGCTCCGCGCAGGCGCGGGTCTCCAGATGCTCGAGGAGGCTTTACTGGATGTGGCGCCCGACGAGGCCCTAGACATGTTGAAAAGGAAGTCCATGCACAAGTGGGACGCGCGGAAAAAAAAATATGTGCAACAAAGCGTTTCGGAGATCATCGACACGCGCGGCAAGAAGCAAAAAAACGAGTCCGGTCAAGACGTGAAGAAAGGTGCTACTCGGGGCGAATTGTACCGGAAGTGGAGGGAAAGGAAGGGTGACAGTGAGAAGGTGGACTACCGCGGCGCGAAGGGGTCGCGCAAGAAATCAGCGAAGAAGGCTCCCTCGGCGCGGCCGGTCAAGGACGAGGTGCGGTCCGCGGCGCAGATCGCCAAGAAACGCAGGGAGAAGCGCGATTTAGCCCTCAAAAATCTGCCGAAGGCCAAGCGGCGCGCCTTGACGCATAAGAAGTAGTGTGTGTGGAGCCTCGAGTAGACTAGAATCTTTTACACGATCTCTAGCGGCGGAAGCGCGGCGGCGGGTCGCGGTTGCGGCGGTCGGTCCGCGACCGCGACCGCACGATGCGCTGGTGCACGGCGGCCTCGATGCAGTAGTACTGCTTGATGTAGATTTTGGGGAGCGCGTAGGTCTCGAAGGCGGACGCGTCGCGGATGTCGCGCATGCTTGAGGCGTCGACGATGTTGCGCACAATAAAACGCTTGATGGCCTTGTCCTTGGGGATGGCCTTGCCCGTCGACGCGCAGCGCACGCGGTTGACGTGGCCGCGGCCCTTCTTGTTCCGGCCGTGCGACCGGCGCTTGACGGTCATCTTTTTTGGTTGTTGGCGACCTGTGTTGTAGTAGGGTGAGCGTCGATGGCGTCGGATGCTGACGATGGTGTGTGGCGTCGCTCTCGCTCCGTCGAGCGGCCGGCTCGACGTCTCGCTGCTATCGAGCGGCGCGGCCTCGCTGGCGCCCGAGCATGCCGCAGTTGCCGGCCGCGGCGGCTCGCAAGCTGCTGTGGGGTACCTTGGCACAGCGCCGGGCGTCCCGCGAGCGCTTTTGAGCCGCGGCGACGCACAAGCTAGCAGGGCTTGTAGCGACGCGCAGAGTCGCTGCGAGCGCCGAGCGCCGAGATCTCGCCCCAGCGGGCCTCTGGCAACGCTCTGCCACCTCCAGTTTAGTCTCTTGACGCGGATTTTGTACGCTTTACGGTGCCGCTTTGAGCCAGCGATGGCGATTAAAAATAATAGCACTAAAATTGCTAAAATCACTCGTCGAAACGGGGCAGTAACCTGTTGCTCCATGCCTGCAAGGATTCCTGGCAACGCACGGGTCCAAAAAAAACGCGGCTCCAAGACCGGTTTGTGTTGGGGCCGGCGCTGGCATTTGGGCAGCCGCCCTGCGGCCGTAGCGGTGGTAGCGGTGGTAGAGACGCTGCCGCACGCCGGCGACGCGGCACCTACACACACGCGACTCCTGCGGCAGCGAGACCACTTGCCGAGCAAAGCACCTGCCCAAGCACCCAGTGACAAGCCGCCGACGCACGGCTCACAAGGATGGCCGAGAATGCCTTCGCGCTGACGGCCGACGGTATCGAATTAAATGAATTCGGCAAACTTGATAGAGAGGACTGGGACTGGGGCCACTTACAACCCGGGCAATTTCGGTTTTGTTTTTTACCGAGAACACCACTACGCAGACCCGGAGACGGCGACGAGTCGAGTGACGTCTCGTCCGTTTCCAGTGACGGCGTGATGGACCAGATGGCCCACATCGCCGAGGAGGGCTTGCACATGATGGCTGCGGGTGCCGGTGTCGTGGGCCACGCCGTTTACGACGCCAGCGCAAAGGTAGGCCGGGCCATGGCGAACGACCTGTTCGGCGACGACGCCGACGCCGTCGTCCACAAGGTCGAGGAGACGATCGAGGACGCGGAGCGCTACGCCAAGGAGCAAGCTGAGAGAGCTGCGGCAGCTCTCCACGCGGCCGAGGCGAAGGCTTCTGCCGTGTTGCACGCGGGCGAGGATCTCGCGAAGAAGGTCGGCGGCGAGGCGTTGCACGTTGTTGGGGACGTCGGTGGCAAAGCGCTGCACATGGCCGACGACGCGGCGCACGCTGTTGGGAAAGAAGTGATGAAGGACCTGGGCAAAGTAGGGGATGTTGTTGGTAGTATGGGTACGGGCATGTTCAACAAGGCCAAAGGCTTGGTGGGTGTGAGCGGTGGCGAAGAGTGGAAGCCTGTGTGGAAATCAAATTTCGCGGCGCTTCTCACGCCTGCTCGATGGCGTGGCGGTGCCGGTTCCTCTCCGCACCGACTCACTGGTTGATTTCCACCCAGGTTGAAGCACGCCACGGACGAGGACCTCGCGGCAGCGAAGGCCCAGGCGGGGTTGAAGCACGCTACTGATCAAGTCAGAGACGACGACAGCATCTCGACGAAAGCCACCGACGTGGGCGTCGCCGAGGCCAAAGACGAAGAGCCACGACCCGAGAAGAAGAAGAAGCGTAGCTGGTTCGGGTCGCGCGGCTCGCGGCCGTCTACTTCTGAATCACGACCATCTACCAGTGAAAAGCCGAAACGGCGCTCCTTCCTCTCGAAGTTCTCGAGAGGTTCTCGCGCCTCGACGCCCGGCGAAGGCGAAGAGAGGCCTCGAAGTAGGGACGAGGACGACACGCACACGTTTACGGAGAACACATTTGACGACACGGCCTTCGACGAGACGACTTTGGATACGGAGGCCTACGAACTGCGCGAGCGAGACCGGAAACGGGCCAAGAAGGCCATCAAGGACGCCCGGGAGTGGTTAAAAGACCCCACGCCGCTCTGGGCGCGCACGACGAACTGGCGGCTCATGCTCAAGGGGCCGCTCAAGGAACCTTTAGCTTTGCCCACCAAAGACGCGGCGAGTGACTCAGCGTCTTCATTGAAGTTGAACTTGCCGGGGCCGCGTCGACGGCGTCGATGCGGTCGTCTCGAGACGCCGTCGTTCCGCGCAGGCGAACGAGCCCATCGTCTACCCGAAGCCCATCGAGGCGTTTGAGAGTGTTCGATCGCTGATCGAAGGTGTTGTGGCGTTCCTGAACCCACGGTCGATAGGACGAGCGGTCAGACTTGGGAGACGGTGGGCCGAGGTCGGCTACGACGAGCCGTATGATCTCGGCGTCCCACGTCGGTGCCTTCACTTCAATACGAATCGTCTCCGGGAATGATGGAAGTGGGTGGTTTCTTTTTCGATGTTGAGGCTGTTTGATGCTCCGCGCAGGCTCTACTACTGCCTGGTGCAGGTAGGACAACCTAGTGTGACGATCTACGCCTTTCAAGCAAGGGTCGACGCGGTCGTGCACACGGGCGAAGCCATCCTCGCGTCAGGCGACAAGGGCGTGAGTGCGTTTCACGTCGACACGGGCGAATTTCTCGGAAAGACTTCCATAAGAGACACGTCGGCCATCCCCACGCTGTTCATCACGGGCCATTCGTTGTGGACCTGTTCGCGGAATGGCGCGATAAGAGAATGGTCATTACCACATGATGTCCGAAATATCGAGTTCCGAGCGCAGATGTGGGAGCACAACGCGGAAGTCAACGACCTGACCTGGACGCGGAACAACCCGATGTTCGGCGGGGCGACGACCGAACACCCTAGATTAGTGTCGTGTTCCGACGACCGCTCGGTGCGGGTCTGGGACCCGCACGCGCATCATTCGACGGCGGTGCTGAATCCCTTTTCCCATCGTTCTGCCACAATGCGTTCTGTGTATGTCTCGCAGGAGCACCTGTACGTCGGGGGTTCCGATGGTACCGTATATGTTTATAGCGTAGACGGCTCGACACGAAGCTTGCGTAATCGAGAGAAGAAACGCGTCGGTTTAGAGTTAATATACCCGCTGGAAACGGAACTGAAAAGTGGGGATGAAGTCATAGGTGCCATGTGTATAGCGAACGAACGAACAGAAATGTCGAGACTGTTCGTCACGTCGTGGTCCGGCGTCGTCTACGTCTGGAAGGTGCCTTCACAGGATTTGGAGTATGTCCTCATACATGAGATTCGACATCACTCGAGACGGATCAATAATGTGTTGATTACGCGGGCGCATTTTTTGACTTGTAGTGACGACGGCACGATCCGCTACTACGGTTTATGTCATGGGGACCAATATGAAAAAGCATTGGAGCGAGTCGTCGACTGCGGGTCGCGCGTGAAGTGCATTCACGTGACGGCGGGCGACCCAGGAGTGGTGGTCGCGGGCCTCGCCGATGGACGGGTTTTGGTCTACGAGCTGGGGAACATCATGTAAGTTAGTTGTGTTGCATCTGTTCGATGGCGTGGGGGGGGTGGCAAGTCCGTCCCGGACGCTCTCCCGCGGCCGGCGCTGTCGCGTCGACGCCATCTCGAGAGGCGACGTGGCATCGAGTTGACGCCATCGCCGCGACCGCTATTAAGTTCGTTTCGGACGCCGCTGTAGATATATCCCACTTACTCTGCAACTAGCGGTTCGCCGTCAGGTTCGACGCGTACGACACGCGCTCCTTCGTGTCCTGCGCGAGGGCCTTGCCGTAGCCCGACGTGTAGCCCGAACTCAAACCACCTTCGCCGCCGCCGCCGGCGTCGGGCTTCGGCGCCGAGGGTTTCGCCCACTCGATTTTGAGGATCAGGTGGTCGTAGCCGTGGCCCTGCAAGGCGCCCATGGCCCGCTCCGCGTCCTGCCGATGGACAAACGACACGAAGGCGAAGCCGCGACTGATCATCGTCTCTCGGTCCTTCGCTAAATATATACGAGCAATTCTTCCGTAAGGTGCAAACAACACCTGCAAGTCCGCTTCGGTAGTCTCCTCGGAGATGTTCGTCACGCGCAGCGACGACTGGTCGCGGTCGTCATATTGAGGCATCGCCGCCATTCTTGCGAGAGCGCTACCAGCCACCCCAGCCCCGGCTTGCCCTCGCATGGAAGGAGGCACGTAGGACGTGCGCATGCCCGGCACGGGTGTAGGAGCACCGTCCTCACCAGGCGGCATGGACCCGCCCTCGCCCTCGACGCCGTATTTTTGCTGCAGCTTCCGCCACCTGCGCGTTGGAAAGCGGTCGCGATGCGTCCATTGAGTTGCTCTCCGTCTTCCGATGACGTGGGTGGTTTTTTGGTCGATTTCGGGCCGATTCGGGCGAGACTGGGTCTCGACGCGGTCCGAATCGGCTCAAATTTGGACCAGAGACCACCCACGAGCTCCTCTCCTGGAGACGACGCGCGTCGATGGCGTGAAGGCGCCGCGGGACGCCGTTTACATACATTTGTTTTTTTGCGAATTCGTTCATCGAGGCTTTTGCCGCGTTTTGCTGCGTGTCGTGCTCGCCGCCCTCCTCTTCTAACGTGACTCTTTCATCATTATGGGCGACGATCGTGACGTTGCTATCATCTTTTTCCTGGCCGGCGATGCCGAAGCGGTTTTGTCTGAGGCATTGGACTCTACCTTGGACAGCTTTGGATTCACGTGTTTCTACTACTTTGACAAATATCTCCTTCGTGGTCTTCACCTTTTGTTCGGCGGCGTTCCTCGACCACTCTACCACAGTCTTGAAGCCTTTTTCATTCACGGCCGTCTCGGTGCGCGCCGGTAAGGCCTCCTCCTCGTCGTCGTCGTCGCCCCAGGCCATGGTCGTCGCTTGTGCTGGCTGCTCGTGAACGGTGCTTGCGGCTTAGCTCGTACGCGCGCTGTCCGCAGAGGAGAGCTGCTGAGGTCGCCGGCGAGCGAGCTGCTTTTGGCTTGCGCGGTGGCGCAGCGGCTTGGCGCAGCTGTTGCTTTAGTCCTTTGGGCTTCGCTGGACCAGCTCTTAGCTGGACGGCGAGCGCGAGGACAATCAAAAGCTCCAATCGCCGCCTTGGCTTTGGTGGCCTAGTGTCCGTCTACGCTAGCCGTGAGTACCAAATCATGCCTCAATTTCCTAAGGAGGGGCGGCCAGGAGTACTCCGATCGACCGGGAGCAATCTTGGGCGATCACTTGCATAAAACATGCTGAAAAAAATGATGGCATGGCATTTGCTAGACGCGGCACAGCCATCAGCCATGCAGTGATGGGGCAGCACCGTCGCATCGCCGAGCATTAATAACAGCACAGCGATCGGCAGCCATGCGCCTCGGCTACCTCGCCATCGTCGCGGCAGCCCTAGCCGAGGACACACAGTGGACGCCGCGGGACCTCGACGACGCCACGCTGCGCCTCATCCGCCACGCGAGTCCGTTCCAGTCCAGCGAGAAGGCGAAGCTTTCGCAATTACCCGCCAGGTTTTCGCGCTGCGCGACGCAACTCGCTTATTTCGACGTCCCCGTCAGTGCATCAATCAATCGTCGCGGCGCGTCTCCGCCACGACTGAATCATGGCCTCCACGCCATCGACGTGACGCCGGCTCGACGGCGTGGCGGTTCGGTCGCTGATTGATGTGCGCGCAGGTCTACGACCCCGAGGCCTGCGGCCACAAAAGGGCTCCATCCTGTGGTGATGAGCACTGGCCCTCCGTTTCTGTCGTGTTGCCGCATCGCGGGCGAGAATCTACCACAGCACGAGCGCTGGCGTCCGTTCTAGCATCATTTAGGTTGTACTGCGGTTCGGGAGAAGTCGTGCTCGCGAGGGATGGCCCCGCGCTCGACGAAACAGCAGCTAAACGTTTAACGCATTTAGTTGAACGCGTAGCGGCGCACTGGGAGGATATTGAGGTAGTGGAAACAAAACCAAGGTCCATGGCGGCGGGCTACGGCGACGCCGTGGCCACCGGTTGCAGAAGAGCGACGGGAGACTATGTCCTCCTGTTGAACAACGACGTCACGCTAGCGCCTTTAACATTAAGGGTGCTAGCCGCGCACTTAAATGCGAGAAAAGGCACGGCCGCCGTCGGCGCGCGTTTGGTAGATGAGCACGGCGACCTCCAGGAGGCCGGCGCCGTCGTCTTCAAGGACGGTGGCGCGCTCCAATTCTCGAAGGTCTGGGGCAGCACGAATCCACTGTTTAGGTACGTGCGGAGAGTCGACTACGCCAGTGCCGCTTGTCTGATGGTCCGCTCGCTGTTACTAGCTGGTGGTTTTGATGAAGTATTTAGGCCCGCGTATTATGAAGATACGGACTTAGCGATGCGGCTGAGGCACTCTCATTATAAAGCTGTGGACTACAACCCTTTTGCCGTGGCGGTCCACGAGGGGAGTGCGACATATAGCGGCGACCGCGCGCAGGAGAAGGAGCGCCAGATGGACCGGAATCGGGATACGTTTGTGCGGAAGTGGTCAGCACAATTGACCTGCCACTATACGGCGCATGTGCCCTGGGCGTCGCGGGGCGCGTTCTTGCTCGCGACGCGCCAGTCCGTGTTGCGGGTCTTGGTGTTAGATCATGACACGCCCTGTGCTGCTCGGGATTCCGGTTCAGTTAGAATGCTCAACTTTATAAGGGTGTTGTTGGGTCGAAGGCATCACGTGACCTTCGCGGGAGTGGAAAGCGACGCGGACGACGCCTGCGCGCTACAATTACAAGCTCTGGGGGCCCACGTGACGAGCGCCGGCCTGCTCAAGTTCCGGAGTTTATCGTTCAAATGCGACTACGACCTCGTCGTCGCGTCCCGCAGAAGCGTGGCCAAGGCCTGGCTGCCTTTGTTACGAGCCGTGTGTCCGGAAGCTTCAGTTGTCTTCGATACCGTAGACCTACATTTCCTGCGGGAGATCCGGGAAGTTTCGATAGCGAAGGGCTACGAGTACGACGCATCTCTGAGCGCTTCGGAGAACGCCAGGCACTTACTCGCGAAGTATCCTTCGTTAAAACAGACGAAGGCCTGGCGGTCGTACGAAGAGGGCTACGCGACCGAACTCAGAGTGATGAACGCCTCGGACGCGACCATCGTCGTCTCGGGCGTCGAGCGACGAGAGCTCGAGGCGCTGAAGCGACAAGGCTCGCTACGTGCAACACTCCCAGTAGCTGTTGTGTCGAACATTCATGATATCGTGCAGCGGCGCATGGAGCGCTCCACTTTCAGCCAACGACGGGGCGCTTTATTCGTCGGGAATTGGCAACACCCTCCTAATGTGGATGCGGTTAAATTTTTGCTGGAGGAGGTACGATCTCGGTGTCCATCGACGCGACTCGTGTCCATCTCACAATGAAGTGGGTGGTCTCTTTTTCGATTAAATGCTCCACGCAGGTCCTCGTCCAGGAAACATCCTTGCCGGACGACTTTGTCGTGCACATCGCCGGGGCGGGCACACAGCCGGACTGGCTGCGGTCGGTGACGAAGGCCGGACGTTTCGAAGTCGTGAACCATGGCTTTCTGGCGTCGTTGGCGCCCCTGTACGCTTCTTGTAGAGTGGCTTTAGCACCTCTAAGGTACGGCGCCGGCGTCAAAGGTAAAGTCAATCAAGCGATGCTCCATGGCGTGCCCGTCGTGGCCACTCCCATAGCCGTGGAAGGCATGCACATTTCTAGTGGAGAGGCCGTCGTGGCCGACGGTGCTGTCAAATTTGCCCGGAAATTGGCGGAGTTGTACGTTGATGAAGGGAGGTGGCGCGCCGTCGCGGAGGCTGCTAGATTGTCGGTCGCGAAGCACTTTTCCGTTGATGTAGCTGCCAAAAGATGGGCTTCTCTCGAATCGGAGCTGGCGCTGCGGTCCGACGCCTTCCGACACGCGCTGTCCGAGGGTTCGTCCGCGTTCCAGAAGCCGTGTCCCGCAAGCGGGCGCTACGGGACTTCTTCAGTTGTCGCTCTGTCGGACCGCCGGTCGGACCCGCCTTCGTTTATTCCCGTCACTCTTAAGATAGGAGAGACGTTGAAATCCGCGGCGCCACTGACCGATTTGAGATATCACGGCGTCGACGCCGAGGAGCTCGCGATAGTGTGCTCGGCGCACAAGGCCTGCGTCGGCTTCTGCTTACGGCCCGAGGCCACGTCTCGCGTCTTCCTGTCGCCCATTGAAGCGACGACCAAGGCCGAGGGGCCCGGGCCGGCGGCGTGTCACGCGGCGCCCGGTGCACCAGCAGCGACGGGCGTCGCCTATTCGCGCGTCTCGCAGAAGGTGCCGCACTACGTCTTCTCGGCGCAGTACTCTTCGAAGAAGTGGCGCGTGTCTCGCGACGCGGCCGAGGCGTTCTGCGCGCAAGACGTGACGTGCACGGCGTACTGCCAGAACCCCGCGGGCAATACCCTCTTCTACGATAGGAAGGTCGGCGACCTGCGGCCGCGCGGCAAGGCGGACGCGGTTCCTCCCGGTTGGGTCTGCGCGAAGGCGAAGCGGTTTTCGCAAATGGCGCCGGTCGCGGCCGCGCTGTTGGAGTCCGCGCCGCAAAGGCCCAGGAAGGCCTCGGCGAAGCGGGCGGCGGTGCACAAGGGGGGGCTCTAGTTTATAGGTGTTGTTTGTGTCACACATTGGGTAGTTATGCTGTACTACGGTACGAATTAGGCTCACCACGATTAAGATGTGCACAGATATGTGCACAGGATCTCTACACAGGATCAAGAGAATATAGACTTTATCAGCGCACTGACTAGTGCGAACTATAAAGAAGGGGGGAGTAGTCCGCATCGTGGATCCTAGTGTGTCTATACCGCTAATAATCCGTGTGCTCGCGCCGCGCGGCGTAGCGCGCGGCGTAGATCGATACCGCGTTCAAACAGACGCGTTAACGCGTGAGCAGAGCGCACTCCCAGCGCAGCGATCGCAGCGCTGTCGATTTTTTACGTTCTCGACGCGATCGGAGCGCTGTCGATCGCAGCGCTGTCGATCGGAGCGCTGTCGATCGCAGCGCTGTCGATCGGAGCGGAGCGCTAGCCGCAGACGCCGTCGACGCAAGGAGGATGGCATCGTGGCCCGCAACAAGAGACTTCCAGACGGACACGCAGCTCATGCGCCAGCTCGACAAGTCACCATCGCAAATCCAGGAATTACGTAGTAATGCGCCCGCGCCGGTGCCCCAAACCGCGCGAGCGCTCCGCGACGCGTCGACGGAACCCGTCGCGAGCGGCTTCGACGCGCTCGACGCCGCGTTGGGCGGCGGAGTATCAAGAGGCCGCGTCACGGAGCTCGTCGGAAGAGCGGGAGCGGGCAAGACGCAGGGGTGCCTGACGCTGGCCGCGGCTTGTGCTTCTCGCGGCGAGGCAATGGTCTACGTGGACACGGAAGGATCATTTAGGGCGCAGCGTTTGTGGCAAGTGGCTGAAGCACGGGGCGCTACGAATAGCGAGGAGTTGCTGCAGCGTGTTCATGTCCTTAGGCCTCAAAATAGGGAAGAGCTCCTGGCTGCTCTGGAGACGGGTGTTGTCGAGGAACGGGCCCGGCAAGCGAGAGCTGCGTTAGTCGTCGTCGACTCCGTCGCCGCGGCGGCTCGGGGCGGCACGTCTTCCGGCCGGTCGGACCTGATCGACCGCCAGCGCTGGCTCGCCCGGGCGGCCGCCGCTCTGAAAAGAGTCGCGTGTGGCGCGAATTGCGCGGTTGTCGTGACGAACCACGTCATGGCCGATTTGAAGGCTCAAGATGGATGCGACGCCGTGACCGCGGCGCTCGGGTACACGTGGCACCACGCCGTGAACGTGCGCGTGATGCTCGATCACGTCAATGGAAGGCGCACGGGGCGCGTCGAGAAGTCGTGTAGTGATGCGGAGTCGGCGTTTACCTACGGCATCGGTAGCGCGGGGTTGATGGAGGCGGCCGAAACGCCGGCGCTCTCGCCGGAGCAGCGAGAGCGGATCGAGCGGAACCGGGCCGCGGCGTTGGCGAAGCGGCGGCGGCGGTCCTAGTGTAAGTTGTGCCTAAGTTTATTAAGGCGCGCTCAGGAAGCTCGGACTCTCTAGCTCAGCCGTTGGCCCCGTGCCCAGGACCTTTCTGGACGCCGCCGCGGCGCGGCCCGGCGACGAGTAGGGCGAGCCGGACCAGGCCTCGCGCGGCATGGCGGGCGGCGCGCTGCGCGCGATGCCGAGGCTCGCGAGCCTTGCTTTGGCCGCCTCCGACGCGGCCGCGGCGGCCGCGAGCTCCTCGGCCGACGGCCCCTGCACGCGGGCGGCGACGAGGAGAAGGACCGGGCCGGCCCCGCGGGCCACGTCGCCGCGCGGAAGGCGTCGCCGCTCCACACCGCGTTCGTCACCTTCGCGGCCGTGGCCTTGGCCGCCGCGGGAGCGCTGCCCGCCGCGCCGTCGCCGCCCTTGCCTGCGAGCACCGCCGCGGCCCCGACCGCCGCCACGACGCCGCCGAGCACGGCGGGATCGAGGCTCGAGACGTCGAGGCTCGAGACGTCGACAGCACGCTGCGGCGCCGCGCGTGGCAGCGACACCTTGTGCCCCACAAGGGCTACCGCGGTGGGCAGGAACGCGTAGATCCTCATCGTGCGGTGGCGTCTGAGGCTGCCTCGCGAGAATTCGCAAGTTCGCAAGCTGCCCAAGCTGCCCGAGCGGCGAGAGTCTGGACTGTGGCGGAAGATCTGAGTCTGGAAGCTTCTGGACGAGCGCCGCCGGGGCGGTTTAAGTGTAAGTTTTGCTTCTTGAGTCTTGTCTTGCTGACCGATGGGTCCTTCGTCCGTGTGATGATTTCTTGCGGGAAGCAAGCAGCATCCTCCTCTGCCCAATCATCCAATCGACCCGGCTCAACCACAAAAGTGAGCGCCCACCCCGCCGCCGTCTCGAAACAACCGCTTTAGAGCCGCGCGCTGTCCCTTCGACTCCGCGTGCCAGGCTGAAAAGATACGACTGGATCCAGCACAAATCCAGCGCTAGCGGCCCGCGCGCGAGGGCCGCGGGCCCGCGATGATGCCAAGGGTGTCACGCATACGGTAGAGGCCTCAGGACAATTTTTTCTATCGATTTTACACAAATCCAGAGCAGGCGCGGCGGCCCGCGATTCGTTCTCGACGCCACAGTCTGTTCCCCGCAGGTCACAACATGTACGCCAAGGTCCTCCTCTGCCTCGCCCTCCCGGTCGTCGCCAACGCGATGGGTGTCATCGTCGACGAACGCAAGGCCTGCCAGGCTCCCGACGGGGCTTCGACCACCGCGACCGTGATGGAAGAGTCCGCAGCCAAGGGGGAATGTATTGCGAATTGCCAGTCATACTCGGCAGGGTACGGCGCCGACTGCCAGAGATCGATCGTCTGGAAGGACGACTGTGGAGCTGACACGACCGGGGCCTGTGGTGAGTTCACGGGCTCGGACAACTGCTGGTGCAACTACCAGACCACGTGTGGGTGCGAGTGCTACTACTGCCCCATCCCGGACTGGCTCGAAATAATCGACCCCATGGGTGGAACCTACCCTGTGCCCGACTGGGACGCCATCTCCCCGTGCGGTGGGCAGGCGTGCTAGGCCGCCCCTCTCCCAGACCGCGCCCTGGAGGAGCACCACACGTGCTCCCCCGCGCCCGCGTCTCCCCTGCCCATACCCCTCTATAAATCACACAAAACCAATTTAGACGACCTCCTCCGCACCCGCAGCCGCGACGACCGGCCGCAAATCCTTCATGGACGTAGGCCTCAAGACCGTCATCGTCCCGCCCAGCAGCCCGAGCGGCTCACCGGAGAAGGCCGCGTACGCCCGCAGCCCGTGCGAGGACCGCGCCCGCTTCTCCGTGTCGGCCTCCCTCCGCACGTCCGCCACGCGCCGCCGCGCCGCCGCGACGGCCCGCAGCACCTTGTGGGACGGGCCGGGCGTCGGAAAGAGCGGCACCGCGGGATCTGGCAAGGCCGGAAGCTTCTTCTTCGTCCTTGTCGGAGAGGAGGGCGTCGGCGGCGCCGTCAGCGCGAGGCGCTTTTGTGAGGGCGGCACCAGATCTAAAGCGTCCAAACCTGATGAAAGCGCGAGTGTCCTTCTTCGTCGTAACCCGTCTATTACAATGTCGCATGATAGGGGAGGCAGCTTTCCCAAGTGTTTTTCCCGGTACCGGTCTCCTATCGAGGTCAACACCGGAACCATTTTGGGGGTTGTCCGCAACAACAACTCACCATAGGAGACACATTGGGGATCCCTGGACCGCTTCTTGACCAGAGGCTCTACCGTTCTCAACACGATCTCGTCATCACCATCGTCGTCGTCCGGAAACCGCGGCTCGAAGGGCGCATAAACAATGTCATTTATCCGTTGCTGTTCACTGCGTATATATTCCTCCTCTTCTCGTCTCGCACATTCGCTCGGCGTCTCCTCGTCCTCTTCCTCTTCGACGACCTCTGCGACGGGCAACCGTTGTAATGCTAAGAGAGGCGCGATGGCCTGCTCGGCATAGAATCGGAGACACGCGTTCGCAACATCAGCAGCCTCCAGTCTTTGCATCGCTTTCTCAACAGCTCTAGCCGCTTCCGCATCTAACCGATCTAACTCATCTTGCACTTTCTTGGCAGCGCGCTGCTTCCGTATCTCGACGAACAGCGCCTCGACCCTATCCACTTCATCTTTATTAGCACGAACACGAGCAGCTCTCTCATCTTGGTGCTTCTTGCGCCGCGCCTCCTCCCGCCGCTGCCGCGCCCGCTCCAACCGAGCTTTTCTCTCCTCCGCCTCCTTGCGAGCCCGTTCCTCCTCCTCCATTTGTTTAGCGTAGGCTCGATCGCGCGCCTCGTCGCCGTTGTCCAAGCCCGAGCCGACGCCCCGCGTCCGATGCAAGCCTTCGTCATCCTCGAAACCCTTCTCCACTTCGGTGAGTAACACTTGCCTATCCTCTTCGTAGAAGACTTGCGTGACGTCCTTCACCGCTTTATGAGCGTCTACCACTGTAGAGAAAGCACCTACCCTATCATACGTCACTTCGAGCTCGTGCAGAGCTTGCCTCATGAGTCGACTACGTGCATCTTCGTCGACCATACCACTACGACTGGCTCGTTGCCGCTTGCCCTCCTCGCCTGCGTCGAACGACCGCGTCGAGAGACTCTCGTGCGGCCGCGTCGACGCCGTCGACGCAACTTGAAGTTCGGAAAACACCAGAAACGGACGCTGCGTCAGCGCGGGCCCACTTCTCGTCCGTCCATTTTTTTGCTGCGTCGGCTTGTAACTTGCGCAATGTCTCAAGCTCTCTCTGGAGTCGTTCAGCAGAGTACCACCTCAAGATCTCGTTGACGGACCACCGTTCTTCCGTGACCGAGGGGTAGACCTGGTAGCGGATAGGAGGGGGGGGGCGGCCGCGCCGGGACGGCTAGCGGTGGTAAACTCAGTATGAGGAACTGATTTTGATTGGATTCAGGAGTCGATCCGGGTAGGTCCCGGCAGGCCTGATACCGTCTCTTACAAAGTTCATTCTCCGAAGCTTTCGCTAAGAATACTGGACGTATTGGACTAGCACCGTACCACCTCTTGAAGGCGTTCGAGCACTGGTCTAACCCGGGAATGCCATCAGCCTCCGCTTTATCTAACACGTCAAGGTCCTCGTGGGCTCTCTTCGTTTCACATTCATTGAAGACCCGATTTCTCACTTCAGCATCGGTTGCGTACCACTTCTCGAATGCTTCGACCCTCTGTACACGTTCAGGCGTCTCAAAGTCCTCCGGTTCCGGTACTTGGATCATCTGCTCCAATGCCGAACCAACAACATCGGGCAACAGGCAAGCCAGCCGTAGTTCATTTTTCTGCGTTGACGCATCAAGCGAATCCCAAGCAGGAGCTACAGGATCACCTTTATCCTCCCGGTTCTCCAGCGAATCGAGCTTCATCTGGTCCGCCCTCTTGATGACGACGTCTGTGTGGACAGGGACCGGTGAGTCCGAACGGCCCCGAAATCGGAAAAGAAACCACTCTCATGGAAGTGAGATGGACACGAGTCGCGTCGAAGGCACCGCGGGACGCCGCGTCGGCACCTTCATCAAAATCCCCGAAGAGCTCGATGTCGTCCGGGTCCGGGAGGTCGTCGTCCTGCTGCTGGCGCTGGATCTTCTTCTCCTTCGCTCCTTTTTGCATCCTTAACATGGTCATGATCATGCGCACGTAGACCCTCAAGTGTTTCCGCTTGGGCGGGACGTAGTTGGCCAGGGCTTCCTGCGTCGAGTTTCATGGTCGCCGGTCGGTCGCGTGGACGCTCGTGCGATGACGACGGCGGCGCCGCGGCGATCGTGTCTCCCGTGACGGGACCGCGTCGAAGGCGTGGAGCGCGACGCGACCGACGCGGTCCGAACCGGCTCGAAATCGAAGAAGCGACCACCCACGTCATCGTGAGATGGAGACGACGCGCGCAACGACGTTCGAAGGACGCCGGACCGCGGACCTCGATCTTGCCCTTGACCTCGTCGACCTTGTTGGCCCTCCCACCAAGAAAGGCCGTTCTCGCTTTCAAGCGAGCAGCAGCTGCCGCTAGTCGAGCCTGCACTCTGAGCGCTTTCGCGGCGGCGTCCTTCTTCCTCTTTGGGGTGGAAACTCTAGTAGTGTGCGTGCGCGTCGGAGACACCGCCTCGCTTCCTGAAGGCGACTTGACCGGTTCAGGGACGGGCTCGGCCACCACAACAGTCTCGACGGGCGCTTGGACGACCTTGGCCACGGGCGCCGGGAGCGGTTTGAGGGCAGCCACCTCGACCACCCCATCATTAGGCTTCGAGGAGGCCTTGAACGAAGCTTTATGTGCTGCTTCCTTCTTCGCCTGGGCCCGGCCGCCCCGGACGAAGGGCACGTCGGCTTCGTCTTCGCTTTCCTCCTCCGGCGCGGCGAACCTGCGCGGAAAGACGCCGTCGGCCCGTCTCGCCCGAAACGAGCTCAAAATCGAAAACGAGACCACCCATGGCCTCGTCTGATGGAGGCGAGTCGCGTTGATGGCGTAAGGCCGCCGGAAGGTCAAAGGACGCCGAGATCGCACATGTCGTCGAAGCCCTCGTCCTCGAAGTCCTCGCTGTCCGAGTCGTCGCAGGCCCCGCTATACCACTTCTGGAACTTCTCCACCCGTTGTTGAGCTTCGGGATCGCTCTTCGCCTTCTCGAAATCTTCTTTGGACGGTGGCGTGATGCCCTCGGCGGCGGCGGCCTGCGCGGGGCATCGCTCTCCGAATGGCCTCAAACTCGAAGAAGAAACCACCCACAACACGACGGGACGCCGCGAACGCGCCTCCTGCATGTTAGATTGTGTTGCGGCAAACATCATCTCCCGCTCGAGGAACTCCTTCCGCACAACACCACTTCGCGGCCACCAGTGCTCCCAGGCGTCCCAGCGACGTTTCGCCGCCGGATTCCTCTCTCTGACAATGGGTTTCCAGTCGTCGGGCCTGCACACCTCTAAGCCCGCGTCCTCGATGGCCGTTTTGACGAGCTTGTCCTTTTGCGCCGCGTTCAGTTCCGTCTGGCGCGCCTCCGGGGAGAGATCGTTCCACCCGATGCCGATTTCGTTCTCCGCTAGTGCGCCTACTTTCGGCAGGGGTGGGGTCGTGAAGGCTACTCGCGATTTCATTATCAGTTCTTTAGCTTTCTCTGACAGGTTCCTGCAGAGCTTGTGGGTTCCGTCGGGCGGCACTTCCGTGACGATAGCATACGCGACGTAGTCCGTGTCCGGCGCGAGGTTTGCGAGGTCGACGACGGCGTCTTCAGCGATGACGCCATTTGTGACTATGTCTTCATAGGAAGGTGTGGGATCCGAAATCAAGGAAGGAAGGACGTGGACTCGTAACTCGCATCTACCCTCCGGTAGACGTCTTGCTAATCGTAGCACGTCCTTCGACTCGGCTAGAGGTTCCGCATCGGACGTACGTTGATAAGCCACTCTCAACTTGACGAGGACAATATGAGACACCTCCGGAGGGTCCTCTGATATAATAACCTCCTCACATTTATTATCGAGAACTGAAATAGAGGTGATTGACGGCCCTAATCGCGACCGAATGAACTCGCCATCGAGCAGACGAGCGAAGACTATAAAATCTCTGTAGTTTCCTCGATCACCTCCATGTTTACACCGATGCGCCTGCTTATACAAGTCTCGCACCGTACCCTTGTCGACGCCTAGCGCCGTACCTGCGCGGAGCACCGAATGGCCTCAAAATCGAAAGATAAACCACCCACGACCTCGTCTGATGGACACGAGTCGCGTCGATGGCGTGAAAGCACCGCAGGACGCCGAGATCGCGCCATTGGCCGCAATTGGCCATTGCATGAGCCGCGGGAACGGGAGTAACCTTTTTTTGTCGTTCGGTGGCAGTAAGGCGTTGAAGATCTCGTACAAGCCTAGGTCGTACTCATCGAGCGACGCCCGCTCCGCTTGGAGGGGGTCCTCGGGCTCGGCGGCTTCCTCCTCATCAGCTTCGAGCTGCGCGCGTCGCGCCGCCTCGGCCCGTAACCGCTCCGCTTCCAACCGTCGCGCTTCCTCCTCCTCCTCCGCCTGCAGGCGCTTGAGTTCCGCCTCATGCCTCGCTCTAGCGCGAGCCTCGAGTTCCGCCAACCGTCGTCGCCGTTCATATTCTTCATCACTGACCCCTTGCTCGAAAACAAAACCCCAGTGCCGCCCCCGAATGCCTTTGATGGGCTCGTTGTTCTTCTCTTCCAGTCTTCGTCGTTTCTCGGCCTGTGTGGCACAGTGTAGACTCTCGTGTGATCACCACGTCACCTTGAAGTTCAATGAAGACGCGGAGTCCGCACCATGAGTTCCTTGATCTCGTCCGCTTCTAATCCGCCGAGGGGCATCTGGCCCAGCGAGACCGCCTCCTTCTTCTTCTGTCGGAGCAAGGCCCAGCCCTTCGGTTTCAGGACCTCCTTCCGAAAAACTAAGCTCAAATCTTCGGCTTCGACGGGCGTCGGACTCTTCGGCCGCTTCCGCACGTCTTTGATCCCTCTCATGGCCTTGCGGGCGCGCTCCGCACCTTTCCGCGCGTGTTTGTCGGTGAGTGACGACGTGAACTTCATGCTCGTCAGCTTGTCGTCCGTGGTGGCCGGGCAGGACTGGTGCGGCGCAGTGTTCGACGTGACGTACGGCGGCCGCCATTCTGATTCATCTGTTTGTGCTCCGTAGATGAGGGCTAGTTTTCTTCTTCTTTCTAACTCGTCATCCGAGAGAGGTTCCTCGTCAATCACAGGTGGAGTCCAATCAATCACTGATAGGTCCACGGGTCCCTCAAGAGCGCCTTTGGGCGGCGTCGACGCCGGCATCAGGTTCGCGTGTCTACTAACATGTTCCTTTGTATGGGGTTGCAGGCGGGGATCGTCGTCCGGTAAGGGCCCCAGCTTCTTCTCTTTCAACCTGCGCGGAGCATCACGATTGGCCTCGAAATCGAAAAAGAAACGACCCACGTCATCGTGAGATGGACACGAGTTGAAGGCACCGCAAGACGGGACGCCGAGATCGTACATGAGTTGTTTATACGCAGAAGTGCCGGGCAGGGACGGGGCCACCGGTTTATCGACCGTTTTCAACTGTCTACCCGTGGTATCAGAGGGTGCGACGGGTACGATGGTAGCGGTCGGAGAACAGGGCTGGGTCACAGGTCTTTCTTCAATCAGTCCCGTCCCAGGTCGAGCTACCGCCTTGTGCTCCAGGTGCGCTGGGTAGGCCTGTCTCGGTCCTCTATCTACAGTACACTGCACAATATGCGAGGGGATCTCCGGATTATGCGTAGGCCCTTTGCCGAAATAAGTGATCAACAGACCAGGTGTCTGCGGCTCCCGCTTCACTGATGCCTTGTGGAAGACCCGCTTTTCAATGGGTGGCGGCGGTGTCCCGGGCGGCTTCACGGAACCCTCCTTGCCCCCCAGGATGACGGCTCGCGACTTACTCTCACCAACCTCGACGTCGCACCCTCTGAAGACAGAAGTGACAAAGTGCTGGTCGTGGTCCACGTCGGGCAGCTTCTGCCGCAGCGGCGAGGGCGGTCGTTGGGGAATGATGGCATAGAAACCTATTCTACCAAAAACGTCGCGTCTTCTCCTTTGTACAATTGTGGACGAATGATTCGCGTAAGAGCATACAAATCTCCACAGGTCAGGGTCGCCGCCCTTCAACGGGGGTAGTATGACTAGAGAAGAAGGTGAACGAGAGACAGGGAACCTTTCTCGAGCTTGGAGGCCCTGGTCATCTAGGATCCACCTTACGATCGACTCGGCCGACGCCGTCAGTAGCGAGTAAACGTCACCACTCTTGGAGGACGCTATACATGTAACGGAAGATGCATGGCACGTCTGCGTGATATTTCGAACAGACTCTTCCTGTTCAGAAGGGAGGACCCACACCTCGACAGCACCGGTAGCACTACCAATGACAATCTCACCCGTGTCACCTTTCCGCGGCTCCAGGACGACCGCACAACCGCATTGTGTACTCTCAAACCTCCCAACCAACGGAAAGCGCAGGTCTCCTTCATCTTCATCTAAGATAGAACTAAGATCCCAGACGCGGCACTCACCGTCGGAAGATAGGACGAGAACCTGCGTCCCGATGGCCTCCACAAGTAAAATAGCAGAACCCTGTTGCGGTAGGTGAAAGTCGGGATGAGAACCGATCTCCGCGGACCATCCTGACACTTCCCCGTTCCCGTAGGCAGCCACAAATATTTCCCGCTGGTCGTCGCCCGCGATGTTGTCGATCAAAAAGGACGTGCACGCGGCGACGTACGACGCCCTACCGAGCAGTTTTCGTGGTTCGCGGCCCCGTCCTCGGGAGTGGGGTGTGATGATCTCAAGGTCCCCATCTTCATAACCGACGAGCCAGCCCGGCGCGTCGTCGCCAAAGGCCTTCAACAAGGTCCTCGCGATGGCCGACGGGACGGGTCTCAACGGTCCTGCTGCATCGTCGCCTTCGAGATAATTCTTTGCGAGCGTGATTAATGTGTCTTCTGATGATTGTAGGGAGACAACTTCGTCGGTCACTTCCAATACTCTTTCAGAGTAGGGCTGATGTGTCACACAAGACACAATTGCTTTTCCGGCGCATACTACAACACGAGACTTGTATCCAAACACTTTCATGAAGCCATCAGTAGATACTGGTAGTAATTGCGGCACGCGCGCACACAACACGGCCATGGCTCCATCTTGGGAGACGTGCCATCCTCTGATAGTTCCGGAACTATCGCCTACGAGCAACAAGCAGCAGTCCTCGGATTCGGCATCGCACAAGGCTGATGTGAGAGGTGCGTAATTCCGATGATCGATTTTGGTCCGAGCCTCGGCCTGGTGCGCCCCGTCGAGGAACCACAACCGCGTCGACGCGCGGCGCATGGTCGCGGCTCTGACCTTTCGCGCTTCCTTGTCTGAGCGAGGTGGTTGTTTCGGAGTCGGGCGCTCGAGGGCTGCAAAACATCTGCTAGGTGCATGTAAGTGAGCCCTGAACAATTCTGATGCATTCATAGGACCATTGAGCTTGGCCCCGGCAGCCAAGGCTTGCCCCGTGTAGGCGTCCCAGCACCAGTAGTCGCCCTTCGCACTGAGGGCTATGAGGACGCCCGCGGCATCCGAAGCTGCCAGAGCAGTAATTACAGCTTGCTTGTCCACCTTGATTTCGAGGCGTTGGGGAGCTTTCACATCTCTTTCAACAAAGCCTCGCAAGGAGTGACACCTGACAGCTCCGGGATGCGCCGAGATGAGTTCTCCTAAACCGCCATGGATACACGTCGCCGTCGGTCTGCTATCAAGTACTAGTAACGGGTAATGATGGATCTTGTCGTCGCCGATGTAGGCGTGGACTTCGCATTCCTCTTCAAACACGGCCACGAAGCAGCCCTTCCGGCGCGGCACGTGTAATAGTGAGGATGGTACTATTGCGCCGAGCGACCGTTTCGTGGCGAGGACGTCGCATTTTGATGGATGCTGGACGTCGTCGCGGAGGGGCCACCTCCATAAAGTTAGTAAACCTTTGGCGTCGCAGGACAAGGCGAGGTCATTGACAGCGTCGAGGGCCGCCGCGCAGGCCTTGGGGCTGTCGTCCCATCGCGCGCTGGCTTCGACCTGCAGCGCCCAGGACGACGCGTAGGTCATCTCAGGAGCCATGCGGCTGCCCCCTCTACGTGATGCTCGTGAGGGCAGCCCGGGACGGCGTCTCCGCGTCTCAGCAGCGCCGCTGCAGAGTGCTAGTGTAGCCCACTAGAAATTCGGCGGTTGGACCGCGAGCACTGCTCCGAGCCGTATTCTGTACGGCCTGGGGCGCGACAATTCCCCATCAAGGGCTGCCCCCGAAGGAACCCGCACCACCGTTTGGCAAAAGGACACAGCTGCGAAGGGCGTGGCGCACGCGACGTCCGAAGAACCGACGAAGCGGGGCTGCCCCGGTACGCTTCGTGACATAAACCAGCAGCCCGAGCTCGAAGCGCTGCGGCGCGAAGGCTCCGTACATACATAACAGGAAAGGACAAGCCGACGAAGCGTAATGGCCCTCGTCCTGCACAACGCCGCCGAGGCGGCGAAGCGCCCGCCGAAGAAGCGCAGGACGCCCGTGCCCACGGTCCCCGGCGGCGAAATACTAATAGAAGTGCAGCCGACGGATTCCGGAAGAGACGCTTTACAACGTTTACATAAGGCCGCGCATGCGCCTTCCCTCGTGACGCTCGCGGCGCACTTCCCGCCCTCGTCTGCGCCGTGCTCGACAAGAGACGCTCGGCTCGTGGCGGACGCGGCGAAGGCCCTCTGTCGAGGGGCCACCTCGACGCATTTACGGGGCCTCGAGGTGTCTGGTGTCGTACCGTCGCAATGCGTCGACGCCGTCCTCTCGACCTTATCGTTGCAGCCGAAGCAAATCGTGTCGTGCGGGTTGAGATATGTGACTTTGGACGGCCTCGCGCTCTCTGCCGAGTCTACGAGACTCCTCTGCGGCGCTTTGGGCAAGTGCCCCGCGTCCATCATAGCTTTGCGGAGGTGTAATTTGACGGATGACTGCGCCATCCACGTCGCGAATCTCATAAGAGCTCATGCTTGTCAAAGGGACGAAGCGGCGTGGGCACGAGGTGCGATCTCGGCGTCCCGTCGTGTGGAGGCGCCTTCACGCCATCGACGCGACTCGTGTCCATCTCACAATGAAGTGGGTGGTCTCTTTTTCGATTTTGAGGCCGTTCGGACCGCGACGGTATCGATCCACACAGGTTTGAGGAGGGGCCTCGCGCCGGCGTCGAAGCGCATCATGCCCGGCGAGGGCGGGTTGCGGGCGTTGGACCTGACCCACAACTCGTTGGGAGATGCATTATGTGATCATGTCTCACAAGCTCTATCGGCGGACCAACACTTATTGGCCCTAAATCTGTCCAACAACCGTATCTCAGCGAAGGGCGCCCAGCACTTTTCCTCTGTGTTAGTAGACGCTCCGGCGGAAGGCAACGCGTTGTTATGGTTAGGATTAGAAGGATGCAAAGGGTTCTTGAGTGATGCCTATGCTTCCACATCCAAGGCTTTAACAGAAAGACGAGAGAAGGAGGCAACTAGTAGTATGGCGGAGGCCGACGCCGCGGCCAGACAGTTGATAGAATGTTGGTTAAGAGACGCGACCACATCACCTCCCACGGAATTGCTCATAGCCAACAGTCAAAGACCACCCTCTTCCGACGAAGCGGCGGCGGAGCTCTTCGCCAGAAGAGTTGGGACACATGCACCTTCCCAGAGGTTTAGAAGCCCGGAGGAACTGGACTCGTGTTTGAGAGGTGTTAGGGTGGACGTGGCGGATGCCAGAGAGTTGCGAGCGGCCGACGCTGCGGTACGTAGAGCAGCAAAAGCGTTAAGAAGAGACTCGGACTGCGACGAGTGGGCCGCCTCATTAGCGTCGTCCGACGGCTGCGTCTCGAGTGCTGCTGTTTTATCTGGACTGAGAGTACTACTAGCAGGCAGCCCTCAAGCCCTCATAGACGCGGCGGCGAGAAGGCTGGACGCCTTGGCGGGGCAAGCTCCCGGTGTGCGAGTCCCAGCGACGGAGTACGGCCAAGCGTTAAGGGAGGCCGCGGAGTACAATGGTGATCAGCACGCCGCGGCGCGCGACGACGCCGTCGGGGCGGTGTTGGATGCCATTGACGCGTACGTCAAGACGAAGGGTAGGGTGGGGCTGTTCCAAGATATCGTCGGGTCGAGGAGAGGTAAAGCGAGAGCGTCGGTCGCCGACCTGCGCGACTTCCTGTCGCGGGAAGGTTTAGGTCAAGTCAAGGTCGAGGCGGCCACGGACGCTCAGGATGAGTTGAACTTCGTGTCGTCTTCAAGAGCTCGACGCGGGACGAAGCAAGCACAGAAGAAAGCAAGACTACCTCGAGACGCGGAACAGGGCGACCTGGCTTCGTACCTCCTTGCATTAGCTGGTGCGCCGAAACGCTTGACAGCGACGCAACTGGGAGCCGCGCTCATCGACGCCAAGCGACGCGCGTCTCGTTCTCTAGAAGTGGCGTCGCAAGCGTTGGCTCTACGAGGCGCTTCTACTTCATTAAAAGCTCACCACGACCTCGAGGAATGGTGTAGAGCTTTAGACCCGGACGTGACCGGCAAAGTTTCGAAAACGACCCTTATTGAGGCTCTCATGTCTTCCCAACCGGCTCTCCAAGCGGCCGGCGACCCCGCGAAGCTCGCGGCATCCTTACAAGCTGACTCAATACTAGCCTTCGCCGGATGTGACGTAGATTGTCAAGTCGACGACGTCTGTCGTGTATTGACTGAATCGGACGACGTCGGTGCCAAATCGTTGAGAAGAGTCGCGCACGGCGCCGGCGCCTGTAGTGTGCTCGAGCACGCTCGAAAAAATAGGTGGACCATATCAACATTAACGAGGCAGTTGCGAGGGAAAAAAGATGCCGCGCGCGCTCCACCGGGTTGTACTCTCAAAGAGTTGAGGTCGGCTCTCAAAAGGTGGGGTTTGACTACAAACGAAGAGGACTGCGTCGACCGCTTCCGGGAGATGACTACTAGAAAACCGATCATCGTGCCTCCGTCACCTAAGAAAGTTGTTCGTAAGGTGAAAGAGACTCCTGTCCAGAAGAAACCGGCCGTGCTGTCGCTGGCGGACGTGCTGACCTTTGCGCGACGAGTAGCTGACGACGACGCCGCGGCCGTTTCCTCCACACGATTAGATGATGCTGTGAGGAGGTCGAGACGACGCGCGGCGACGGCGGCTCGCTTGCGAGAAGGCGCGTCCGACCTGGAAGCGTTAAGAGCGGAACTGAGAGATAGAGGTGTGGAGCTCGACGCTTGGTTAGAGGCAGCGGAGCGCGTCGTACCGTTGTCCGGCGAACTCCACCCTTCTGGGACACTGAGTGCCCCAGCTGCTCTATCCGCGGCGGACCTGGCGACTGGATTGAGTGGCTTAATGAGGGTCTCGGAAGCACCCGCAGCCGCCCAAGACGCATTGACGTCAATCGTCGACCGAGCCGTTGATGCGTTGGCCGCGTACGCCCGCGAACCGAGCGACTTTCCAGCTTTAGAATTACGAGAGTTACGAGCGGCGAACGCTAGAGCCGCGGCCGTGGCCAAACGAGCTAGAGACGACGACAAAGTCACAGATGCGAAACTCGTGGATGCGGCTTCGGATAGGAGAGACGCGGTCGTCTTTAGGGTTGCGGAAGCGATCGATGCCATCCTGGAAAGGAAGAAGTGGCGCGTTTCTGATCTCCTGCAAGCGGCCGTCGCTTTTGACGACCGCGGGACGAGTGACAAGTGCTCTCCCCGAGCATTGTGTCGGGCGCTGCGGGCGTGGGGTTTGTTTCGCTGTCGAGATGCGGCGGAAGATGCGGACTACGCCCGGTTTATTGGAGAACCTCGATCGATCTCGAAACCACCCCCACCACCGAAGCGCAAGGACCCCTTCCGACGGAAGAAAAAAGTACAACCGCCGCCGGTCGAAATCCCGAAACCTAGAAGGAAGCCTCGTCGGAAGGCTCCTCCCTCGAGACGGAAGCCGCCCGCCGCCCAAGCCGCCAAGGACGCCGAAGAAGCGGACCTGCTGGCGCAATTGGAGTGCGCCCTCGTGACGATGGCCAGCAAGATCAGCCACATCGAGTCGAAGCTCGAAGGGAGTAGTACGTAGAAACGCGCCCCCCAATCCCCCCGCGCGTAAGACTCATGATAGAACGAGCTTCAAGTTATCATCATCCCGGGTGCGGTCGCAGGCTCTGTTTGTATCTGTCGCGCCGACAGTCGCGGCCCGCCATAATTCCCGCCATCGGCCGACTGCTCCACGCCAGCGACGTGAGGGGCCTTCGACTCGCGCCGGTCGCGGCGATGGCGTGCTGGCGGGGTCTAAACTGCCTCTACGCCATCGACGCGACCGCTTCGTCACTCTCAGGACTTCGGCACGCCGGGTGCTAGTACTGAGGTTTATATTTAGTTACTCGCCCGTGCACTACGAGCGCACGACGAGCTAGGCGTCCTCGGCCCGCGCGACGGTCTCCTCGTACTTCTTCGCGAACTCGAGCGCGACGTGCCGGAACGGCCCTTCGTAGTTGCCTTGTAATGCTGATGTTTCGAAATAAACCAAACCGTTCTCCTTGGCGAAGTCGCGGCCTCTTTCACCGGTAACGACGCGCCGTTCCTCCAGGTCTACTTTGTTCGCCACCAACACTCCCGGCAAGCGATCTTCCCGCCCTTTCCGGACCCCCTGGATCCAATTCGCGCAGGACGCAAAACTATCCTCCTTCGTCACATCATACACGACAAAGAGAAAGCCGGCCTGGTCGTACTGCGACGCGTTTTCCTCGACCTGGTTGAAGACCGGATCTCCAGCGCAGTCGAACAGATACAACTCCACAGCAGTAGAGGTGTCCGGGATGTCGACCTGCTTCACCCGAAAGTCGACCCACGACGTCATGACGTACTGCTTCGGGTAACTGGCGCCGCCGCTGTGGAACATCGAGATGAGCGCGGACCTGCGCGGCGCATTTCCGTCAAATCGGTCCGAATCATTCCTGGAGACGACGCGTTTGAATGAAGTGAAGGCGCGCGGGACGCCGCGAGCAGACTTCCCGACGGTCGCGTCCCCGACGACGACGACCTTACACCGCAGCATCAAGATCGTCCGGTGCGTCGTC
>JACLAA010001309.1_pt1 | contig 26138 bp, 20 predicted proteins | sample 8027891 | NCBI WGS metagenome assembly JACLAA01 (sample SAMN15724900, study PRJNA655200) | protist metagenome | isolation source: fluorescence activated cell sorting (FACS) single amplified genomes of... | place: Spain: Blaines Bay Microbial Observatory, Mediterranean Sea | collected 2016-01-19 | reverse complement strand
GACGGTGATCTCCTACTGCTCCTAATACTCGAAGGTCTCGACGCCACGGCAACTACTACATCCCAACTCCGACTTCTTCCTCCTAAACAAAGGATGCTATTGAACGCCGACGAGAGCATTCTGATGGTCGAACGAGAAGAAGAAGAAGAAGAAGAAGAAAAAGTTCTTTGCATTTTTCCTGGTCTTCCTTGCACCAAAAGTTCTTTGAATTTGTTGTCGTTAAAAAAAGAGGAGGAGGAAAGACGACGACGTTGACGACTGTTGGTGGACGTATTCGAGCGCGCCGACGAAGAAGTCTGTCTGTGTCTGTGGAGGATCGATGTGGATACGGTTTGGTGCATAAAGTGTTCTTTGACACAACACTTATGTGAGGAAAGCTCTCTCTTCTTTTGGGAAGAACAAATGAGCGTCTGTGGTGGTCTGTCTTTTTTCAAATTTGCCAACAATGAACAAGAAGGGGCGAGGGAAGGGGAGGAAGAGATACAAAAAAAAACAAATTTCAGGGTTTTACGAACGTAAAAAAGAGGAAGTCTTGACGAGTGATGAGAAGGGAGACGAAAAAAAAAGAGAAATTTCCAAAAGCAAAACAAACTTGCCAAAAATTCGTTCTCCCTCCCTCCTTTCTTGGAGAGAGAGAGTGTGCGTGTGTGCGCGTGTGTGACAGAGATGCCGCCACCACCAAAAACCCCGCGGTCGCCGATGACCCCAAACAGTCAAGCGATGACGAATAACGTCCTGTTGGATGGGTCTATTTCGTCTCGAAAAACGGGGAAAATTCCAATCGAATTATGGGTGCGGGGTGTCGTGTTACTCGGCGTCCTCTTGATAGCCGTCTTATTGGTGATGCACGGATCAAGAAACTTGTCGTTAAAAGAAGACGTGATTCCAAAAATTAGCAACCCGATGAATTTCTTCATCTTTAACGCAGTCGTGACCTCGTTCGCAGTCATTCCTGGAGCGGCTTCGGCGACGTGCGTTGCCGCCGGGGTGATTTTTGGTGCAGGATTTGGTACTATTTTGATTGTTTTATCCGCGGGTACTGGCGGCACTATTTCCTTTTTCATCGCGAGATACGCGGCAAGACCGTTGGTGGAGAAGCTGTTTATTACTGAAGGCGGGAGGTTTCAAATTCTCGATCAAGCGGTCGTCAGAGACTCGAGGCAAATCGTTTTGCTTTTACGTCTCTCGCCGTTTTCACCATATACGGTGATGTCGTATTTACTTGGATTAACTGCGGTTCCGTTTTGGCCGTACTGTTGGTGCACGTACGCGGGTATTGTTCCGGCGAGTTTCGTGTACGTGTACTTGGGAGTGACAGGACGTAAAGCTGCGAGCGGATCGAAAGCCTCGCACGTGGAGTTATTGTTTTACGTGTTTGGTTTAGTTGTAACAGTGCTTGTGACGCATAGGATAGTATCAATATATAACGAAGTTTTAGGAGCAAAGGTAGGAGGCGTAGACATAGGACCTCAATGTTTTAGCACAGCGAGACCAGGTGGGATACCTGAGGAAGGAGAGGAGATTGAAATGGTGGAGAAATCCATAGGGAAAGAGTTTGTGACCGAGTTGGATAGGATGAAAAAGATGGAAAACGGCGGGATGAATAATGGAGATGTTTTGTTAGCTCCTTTGTCGCCGACCCGAAAAGGTAGCGCACCGCTTGCGGTGGTATTAGGTAGGAGTGACTCGTCGTCATTGCGGAGTTCTGGATTTCATCCGAAAGGTGGCGATGCGCGAGCGCGCAAATTGTAGAAGTGTTTTTTCCTAAAAAAATTCATCTAACACTAAAGTCATTTCATTCATTATTCAATTACGAAGATTTCGAACATAACGCGAACAGATCGTTCTGTTCTAAAGTAGCTTCTTCTCTATTTCTAGGCACGCAACTCGGCAAAACGTCTTTCCAGTGCTGATGTCCGGTGTGCTTCAACCATGCCCCACTGTCCATTTGCCTAAGGCACCCTTTGCCGTCGCATAAACTCATCTTGTCCACGTCTTTCGGCAAGCACATCGACGCACCTCGAGTGATTCCTGAGCAAATACCCATCACTGCTCTCGCAGCGACTGAATAACACGAGCGAATGCACATGCGGTGCATTTGTGGGTGCACGTCGGTGGGAATCAAGTGGATGTTTGGTAACGTGTTCAGAGAAGTTAAACCGGTCCATCCTTTAATTCTTTGCAATGCATCCCAATGACACCAGTGCCAACACTCCACGGGATTTTCGTCCGGGTTACACTGGTTCCAACTCTCACATCCCGCGCCTTTATACGGCATTCTCCCTTGTTCTCTCCACTCTTCGGCTAAAACGTGCCACACCGCCGGTTGATCCCTTTTAAAACCAATCTTTTCGTCATTTTGCGCGTTTACGCTGTGCACAGCATTCATAACCTTCTCAAAAAACTGCGCGCTCCACGTCGTCGCTCGGGCAATCATTAACCCAGAGTTGATCCATATTTGGTCGGTATCTCCAAACAACAAATCCTTATCTCTCGGCCACGATTTCGCGTAATACGAAAGCGGCGCCCAACTAGAGAACCAGGCATCTAAATCCACGTGACATACCGTGTCGAAATCTCCTGTTGCAATCAACGCACCCATCGCTAAGTGCTTTGCAAATTTCCCTGACCGTCCTTCTAATGTTTTCTGTTTTACTAGTGAGAGGTAATTGGCATACTTGTGCGATTTCGCGTACTGCACGTGATTGAGCAAAGTTCGATGATATTCACTCAACATTTCCACGTTTGTCGCCGAAGACACGATGGCAAGTTTGCCGACATTTTCTCCTTCTGATTCTACATTCCACGTTTCTTCTATCCTATTGTGGTTTTCTACACTCGTCGTCGCTCGATAGTGTTCGCACGTCAACTCGTTCATATTTATCCCCGTATTTCCTTTTCCTAAATGTACTACATGTGTGCGTCCATCGTCATACAATATAACTTTCGGTTCGTTCGCGTCCACGGTAAAGAAACACTGAAGTTGCTTATACTCTTCTCCTCCTTCGTCTTCTCCTCTTTTCTCTCCTAAGCTCACGTCCTTGATGTATTTCTGAATGTTCAAATCCTCTCCCCACGTCGGTCTATCTGGAATGTGTCCTTGTACCACGTACTGTTTCTTCGTCTGTCTCGTTTCCTTGGGACTTCTTAATTTCACTTCTCCCCCGTGTGAAGAAGAATACCTCTTTGAGAAGAATCTAGAAGTCCCGAACGAAAACCCGCTTCGACTAAACATCAACTTCAACGAACTCTCCGATATTCTCCTTAACGTTGGATCCCCCGGGAACCACGTCTTCAAGACTATAAACGTTTGCAAAAACACGTACAAAACGAACACCACAATCAATCGACGACAACATCTGTTCTTTTTCATGAAAATGAGTAACGACGACGAAGGTTTGTTGTTGTTATACGAATGGGAACGGGGTCTGTACGACGAAATGATCAAACTACCGCGTCGTCTGGAGCCGCCATGCAAACTTTTCATGTATAGTCCAACTCCACAGACGAAAGAGCGCGTTGTTTTTGGAAACACCAAACAGGTTTCTTCCCGGTGATTGTGTGGCGGGTGTTTGTGGAAAAATCGTCGTCGTCTTCCAAAAAAGATGAAAAGAGTAGAGAAAGTTGACTGACAATCGACTTCATCACTCCTCTCCACAAATCGATGAAAACGACGACGACGACGACGACGACGATAAAATGACGACACCAACGACGCGCGCAACGGTCACAGACAGACGGTTTGCGTCGCAGTTCGTGCCTTCGTCTTGGATGAACGAGAGGAAGAGTAACGACTGCGACCGGGCGGAAATGAAAACAGGGAAGGAAAATAAAATAAAAAACGATTCTGTTATGTATAAGGAAGAAGTAGAAGATGATGAGAGGGACACCACGGACGAGGATGACGTCACGAACGAGAGAGGAGGAGAGAAAACGCGAGGAGCAACTACTCGCGTGTTGTCAAATCTAAAACAGCGCTCGCGAGAGAAGAAGAAGGAGAATAAAAAAATTGAATTTATGAACACCATCATAGAGGAACAGAAACTGCTGTTGGTTGATGAACGCGAGCGTTCGAATCAGTTTGAAGAGCAAATGAAACTGTTACAGAAATCTGTTAAATTCTTAGAAAAAGAGTGCGAAAGTTTGAGCGCGAAAATGTCGGAAATGTTTCAAAAAAACGCGGAGAAGGCACATTTGAACGAGAGAATACTACAGGCGGAACGCGCGGCGATGTTGTCAGCGAGAGAGACCAAACGTGTTGTTGAAGAGAATAGGGAATCGCATCACGTCATTCGCGAACAGAATAAACGAATAAATACGTTAGAAAAACGATTAGAAGAGCAGATGAGGAAATTAGACGTTTCAAAGAAAGCAAACGAGCTGATGCGGGTTGCGAAAGATAATAAGGATGGTGTTCGTTTCATTGAACCATCAGCAGTGAAATTGGCTCATCCTATTCCTACTCCTCCAACGAAACAATTAGCACCTGAAGAGATTGATTGGGAAGCAGCGTATAGAGAAATAGACGAATTGAGAAAGGCGAAAAGGAACAATGCGCGATAATGATGATGATAGTGATGTAAAGCATATATAGATTTAGAAGATTGTTAAATTATAGTGATATCTGTAATAATTTTACTTGACTTCGAGCGTCGTGAAATACTTCACCAAGTCAACCTTCTCACCACCAGCCTCTTGCACCAATTTCTTCAATTCCTTTGCTTTCAAAACTTTACCTTGAACCCCAATCTCTGGCGTTTCTGGCGTAGATGGCGACGGCAAAACCCACATCGGCCACGCCTCAGAGTATGGCCCGCAAAACTCTGCCGGTTTGGTCACGTCCGCTCTCCCATCCGGGGCATTTTGGTATACCCCATCCGGAAAGCACTCCACGTATTCAATCATCTCCATCGCCTCTTTACCTAACTTTTCTTTTTGTTTGTTGCAGTTCTCGCACCAAAACGCGCCGTACAATCGCGCTCCGGCCTCTTTCAACTGCTTTGCCACTTCCAACATCTCTTCGCTGGATTCGCTTTGCGGGACGTACGGAGTGTACGGGACCGCGACAACTTTCTTCTTCTTCTCTTCGTCTTTATTCGCGGCAAAAGCGTCAGGAGAAGAAGAAACAGACCCAACCGCGAGCATAGCCGAGACTCCACTCACAATCGCCGCTCTTCTAGTAGATACATTGTTTTCGTCGTCGATTTTCTCATCGGCAATCGACGTATTGGAAGAAGACGCGTTCACGACGAACGACGATCCTCGAGACGATTTAGTCGTCGTTCTGCGAACAGACGACGACGATACTCTCGTAATCGCTAACGTGGTGGTAGTAACGGCGCTCATTTGTCCCAGAACACCGAAGTTGTGAAGAGTGGAAGCGCGCGATTGTTTATTTTTTATCCAAAATTGCTCGTGCGTCTCCTCTCAAAAGAGAACGAAAAGATCGATCATTTCTCGCACGGAAAGATTTTTTTTTTTTTTTTCGAGATCTCTTCTTTGTCTTTGTTCTTCCTCCCTGTCCACTCTCTTTCACTCTTTTTTTTTGGCACTTTTTCGCGCACGTCGAGCGCACAACCTACATCATCATCAGGTGGTGGTGGTGGTGGTACCAGTACTAAATTCACATATTAACTACCCTAATTTCAACGTTCATTATACCACAGTACTACTTCTTTTCTAACTTGGCTAAGATGGCATCGATTCTATTCTTCATCAACGGCTGACCTTTTCTATTCACCTTCATCATGGAGTGTCTCAACTTTCCTCTTTCCTTTCGTTTGGCGTCGCGTATCTTTTGCACCTCTTGGAACTTTTTTTCCCTTTCCTCTCGCTCCTTTTTAATGCGGTCTCGTTCGGGTTGCGCTTTGAGCATTTTCCACTCTTGCGCAGTTCGAGGGCGTTCTTTTTGTTTGTTTTTCTTTTTTCCCGAGACGCCTCGGTGTTCTTCCGGAGGCGTGTCGTCCTCGTCGTCTTCTTCTCCCTCTTCTCGTTTTTTGTTCTTTTTTCTGTCGTCGTCGTCGTCGTCGTCATCGTCATCTCGTAAAACTTTCATTCCAACGTACTCTTCCATCTTCTCCCTCTCCACGAACGCAGTATTCCCAATCGGGTCTTCCATTTTCGTCAATTTCTTTGCGTACTCTTCCGGATCGAACCCTTTCGTCGGCTCCACGAACTCGCCTGCTTTTTTCAACACTTTACGAAATTTGTTTATTTTTGCCGCCATCTCCGCTCTTCGTTTTTTCAAAACTTCTCTTTTATCGTAGGTGGATTTCCCGGCTCTCGCGAACGCTTCCAGAGACAACGACGTGTTTTTCCCTCCTCTGTGTTTCTTCTTTTTTTTCCAGCCGTTTCGGTCGTCGTCGTCGTCGGCATCCTTATATTTCTTTCCAACATTTTTTCCGCCGTCGTTCATTGTGTCGTTTCTAAATTGACGTCCTCTCGGAGGCATCCGTTCGTCGTCGTCCGCCATCGTTTGCCCTTTTCTCCTTCTGCCGTGGTCGAACGCTTTGTCTCTCTTTCTCTCTCTCTCTCTCTTCTCGCGTTTTGTAGGATTCGGTTCGTTGCGCCGTCTTCTTCGCGTGTAGTAATACTCGTGTGACGCGAAAAAAGAAAGAAGGAAAAAGAATTTGGGGAAAAAGTCATCTCGAGTCCTCTCCTTTTTTTTTCTTTTTTTTTGTTTTTGCGGAAGAAAAGGAAAACTGTGGAAAAGGAAGGAAAGTGGAAAGAAGAAAGAAGTGTAAAAGCACACAAAAAAAAGTCTGACAAAGAGGAGGAGGAAAAAGAAGAATCATCATCCATCATCATCCTTCCTCTCTCGCCTTCCTCAAAAACGACCTCAAAAACGAACTCGTTTACGTCGTTTACGTCGTCGTCGTCGTTTACGTCGTCGCGAAACAAAAACGCTGTAACGCGTTGTTGGTTTCTTTCCCTCGCGAGACATGTCGGAGAAAGCGTCTCTTCCAATCCCGAACTTTATGAAAAACGTCCTCGACGCTCTCTCTGAAACGACAGAGAAAATGGAACGGAGTTCCAGTCGAGTCTCAAAATCTTTGGACGATATTTTGGGCTCGATTTCGTTTCGAATCGGGAAAACCATAGATGCTTGTCGAGAGAGTTCGAACGACATGAAAGCCGAGGCGGAATTGAAAGCGGAAGAGATAGCCGCGGAGATGAAGAAGAAAGAAGATTTGTTTTTTAAATCCTTCACGCAACAGATTAAAGAAGTCATCGAGCAATATCCGACGGCGAGCGCAGTCGCGAGTGGATCCATAGTTTTACTCGCGTTACCACCGACGAGGAGACTTTTGTGGAGAAGCACGATTGGGAGATTTGAGTCCGAGGAGCAAGCGTTCGCAAAATTGATGAGAAGAGCGCAGATGTTGAAAGACGGAGCGACGTCGACGGACGGAGCGTTGAGGGGATTTTCCGAAGAGACCAAACTCGCGATTACAGAGATGAATTCAGGAGTATCAAAATTAAAAGCGTTGGGGAGTTCTTTGAGAAAAGCGGAGAAAGGAGCGGAGAAGTCGTTAGCGGGAGTGGAGGAAGTTTTAGGCGAGTTGCGAACGTCGCCGAGTACCGACGCAGTGGCACTTAGAAGCGAGTTAGGAGTCGTGCAAGCGACGTTAGAGAGGCAACGAAGAGACGCGATGCGGGAGTTGAAGAGAATTTATAAGCAAGGCATAGAAATATAATGTATTGATTGTTATTGTTATTTGTCGTCTGCTACTCTTGTATATATGTATATATCATTGTAAATTAAAACGGCAAAAATCTATGGTGTAGTAAACTCTTCTTTCATTACACATCTTTAAACTACTCAGTAGGTACTTAATCCACGTTCTTAATTCTCCTTTTTGTCTTCATCTTCATCTTCATCTTCATCGTATCCCATAGGCGCATCTTTCGACGTGTCTGGTTCAAACCGCTGTAATTGCAACAACGTATAGGTTTCTTCCGAGGTCGATGCTGGTTCCACGTAATACTTCTCCCCATTTGCCTCCCACGTGACCAGTGGATGGCTCGAGTCGCACACTTTCATATCTTTCACGTCAAAGTTGGAGTAATACGTTTGCAACAACAAACTCGTCTTCTCCGCGGTCACTTTTGTTTTCGTCTCAGAGTCGACCCATAGCCGTCGGATGTAAGGGCTCACGAACCAATGCAACATTATTGTGGTAAACGCACCGATACTGCTCATGCTTCCAGCTAATACAATTTTTGAGGGCATATCTAAACTCGCTCCGGAGGACAGTTCTATGAGTAAGGGACAACCGAGAACGGTCGCGCCTAAGGAGCCCAACGAGAGCATCTTTACTCGTTTTACGGTTGCAGAGAACGCTCCGGTGTATATATTTTCGCCGTATTTAGCCATCGATTCATCTTCGTTCTTCGAAGATGTCGAAGGAGTGCTCGTCGTCGTCGAAGAAGAAGACATTCGTCTCATAGCGTCGGCGCTCGTCAACATTTTGTCCATCTCACCTCTTAGTATTGACTGTTGGTGTTGTTGCATCAACGCTATGCCACCAAATCGCTTGCAGTGATACAGGAAGACACAGGTAGTGCTCGCGCCGTTGTTGTGTATTCGGCAACCCATCGCGTTTCGTCGCGCGGTGGTGAGCGTTCGAAGCATGTTTGTTTGGTGATGGAATACCTCAACACATCTCCTCTTTCTTCGTTTTGTTTTTGTCCTGTGTTTGAAAAAAGGAGATGTTTTTGGAGGTGAAAGAAAGAAAGAGAGAGAGAAGGAAGAAGGGGAGAGAAAGGCAGGTGTGTTTCACCCGCGAATTAAGAAGTTGTTATAAGATGAGGAATTAGCAAAGAATTTAAGCGCTTTTATACAATTTTTTACAGCATTGCATTTAGGGTTACATTTGAAGGGGAGGAAATTCAGAGGTGGTGTTCTTGGGCGCCGAGGTGATTGCGCAAAAACTCTTTACTGCAGACGTATTTGAACACCCTCTTCGCTTCCGCGTTGGTCAAAGAAATACCCAAACCATCTCGAATGGCATCGCTGACACCTTTTTCGCTCCCTAATTGCGGAGCAGGTGCTTTCGTGTTTAAGAAATCTTTGATGATATCGTCGAGCGCGTGAAGGTCTCCTAAAATTTTTAATCGACGCGCGAGAAAGAATAACGGAGTGGCGTTTTTCGACGCGATTGGGCCGGCGTTTAATACCGATTGAATCGCTTTAGACTCCTTTTCGTGCAGCAAGTACTCTGGCTCTTCGAATAAACGTTCCTTTTCGTCTTTTTCTTCGTCGTTTGATATATTTTTGCTTGGCGCAAATATATCCATGCTTCGTCGAGCGAGTGACAAATCCTCCGCCAATCGTTTTCGTTCCTCTACGTTTAATAAATGAGACGTAAAACCAACGTCGGCGTTCACATTCGATAACGCATCGTGTATTTCGTACGCCAGAATTCCAGCTGCATGGGAAAGGTTCAAACTCACAGGCGTCGCATCAACTTTCCTACTCCCCGCGTTCCCCCTCGGCTCAGCGCCCCCTGTATACCGATACTTCTTTGTCATCTCTTCCGGGTGCCCAGCAGTTGGAATAGACACGCACACGTTCGCATACTTCAACTCTTCGTTCGACAATCCTCTCGCTTCATTCCCGAACAAAACTGCAACTTTCCCTCTCTCCGCCTCTTTCCTCACAACCTCTTTCAGTTCTTTTGGCGTCAAGAAAGGTATATTTTCACGACTCCTCGCCGTCGTCGCAACCACATATGTGCAATCTTTCAAAGCGTCTTCTAATCCGTGCGGCATGTGTGTGATATTTTTCTCCGCCTCTTCAACCATCCAACTTGCGTGAACTGCGAATTTCTTCGCCTCTTCTTTCAATATGCACTCAATGCCAAAATCGTGCTTCTTTTCACCCCCCATGTCGTGCGTATCGCACGTATCTAACGCTTGCGGGTCCGGATTAACGATGGCAAAATTCTTCGTCAAACCAAAATTTTGGCACACGCGAGCGACGGCGCCGATGTTTTGAGGGCCTTGAGGCGAACAGAGGACGAATCGGACGTTGTCCAAAAGTGTTCTCCTTGTTGGATTGGCTAGTGGATCCATCGAAGATTCGGACAAAACGCTTTTTGTCGTCGTTGATATCATCACCGCTCTATTTCGAGGTCGATAATGCGCCGAACGCAAGGTGATGATGTTCGAGGAACGTTTAAAAGGAACGAGCGCAATCGTGGGTGTTGCCGTGAATATCATGCGTGATGAGAGTTTCTTTAAATGCGTTTATATAATTGTCTCTGTCTGTGTAACTAACTGTCGTCTTTTTGTCTCTCTTTCTTCTTTTAGAAAACGAGGAGGTCTTCAATTTTGGCTTCTCCCTCGCGTCTTACTATTGTAGTAGTACGGCGATACCGGAAACTCGTCGTCGATATCTTTGACTTCTTTTTCTTTCCAATGAAAATTCGGAAAGCCACCATCACCTCTGGCGCCGGTCGCCACTTGCTTTCTCGGTTCTTTCTTCTTGTTCTTCCTGCCGAAACCAACGGTGTCGCTGTGATACGCCTCTGGTCGAAAGTGTTCGTGAAAGGCAAAAAATTCACCTTTGGGTGGAGCCTCTGATGTAATTTTCGTCGGCGATGCGATGGAGCGCTGATAATAGTTCGGCGCGTTCGTTGAGCCGCCTTTTTTTTCTGCTTGGACATCATTCGGAGGACGGCCTCACGACCTTGTTGGTGTTTCGATAACGTCGTATTTTTAGGCACGCTGGCACCATCTCTGGGATCGATGTAAAACTCTTCAGCATCATCGCCGCCGCGCGCGCCCGTTTTCATGGATGAAGGCGATGAAGGCGATCCCATGAATGTTCCAATTCCAAGAGTTTTGTCAAAGCGAGGTGGGGGTCGTGTTTGTGGCATGAAGTGCATGTCTTGATTCGAGAAGCGTTCCTGTTTTTGCTGTTGGTGTGGAGATTTCGAGTGCATCGGAGATTGCAACGGCGAACGCATATTCTCCACCGCGGTGGTTTGCTTACGTAATTTAAACTCGTCTCCGTCGTCTAAAAGTCCCGTTCTGCACGCCTTACGAGCTTGCACGGCGTCCTGCCAACGACTCGTCATAATATCACTTTTGTTCTTCCGCGTGTCGTTGCGCTTGAACAACAGGGGATCTTCGTCGTCGTCTTCGTCGAATAAGTTGTTGTCGTACTCACCTGGCATCGCTTCATGTATATCTTCTTCGTCGTTTGCTTCTTCCTCTATGCTCTGGAACGCTTTCATCGGGCATCCACACAAACGCTGACAGGTTTCGTAGTCTTCTCTCGTAAGCTTTCTTTCCCTGACCACTTTGTCAACCTCCAAACCGTGCTCGATCAAAACTAAAATCGTGATGGCATTAACGTACGGAAACAAGTCATTTAAAGCAATTTCCCACACGCTAGATGACTCGCTTGGTAAGAAGGCGAAGTTTTTCTCCGCAAGATACGGAAAACAGTCATCGTTTGATTGCATCTTGTCTTCGTTACAAGGTGTAGCGGTGGCGGCTTCAAACGTTATCGCCTTGAAAACAGCATCGATAATATTATGTTTCGGAGAGAAAGTCACGTCGATATCTATTTCATCTTTGACTACCTGATAACGTAACTCGGAAACAAAGCTCTCAGCTTCTCGTGCATCTAAATATTCCGGGTCAATCTCGAAAATAAACTCCGTCCAATAGAAGGATCTCGAAAGAACTTTTGCGCAACGAGATGCCAAGAAGAAGACTTCCTGTAAATCTCCACTCTGAATCTCAAGGGTGTCGCGCATTCGGAACAAACAAATAGCCCTCACTCCGTCTTTTGTCGTGATCAAAGAGATTATTCTTGCGTATATCTCTTTTACGTTCGGATCGGCGATACGATCGAAAAGTCTTCGCCGTATAACGCGAGCAAGGTTTGATTGTTGAACTTTTACTTCAATTCGATCAATCATACTCGAAGAGTGTTTGCCTTGAAGGACAACAAGTTTCGTTTGTTTCACGCCATTAAGCGTCGCGTGCTCTGAAACATCAGCGGTAGATTTGTCAACCGGGATAATATCGTCAAATCCTAAGATATCATCATCTATGTATTCTCTAACGTTTTTTTCGTCCTCTTCCCAATCAATGTTGGACTGCGGCATCTTAAATTCGTCCTTTGTGCGCAAGGTCTGATCTCTTTGACTGGTGCACGTACTCATAACCACATCAGTTTTAAAGATTTTTATTGCACCATTTCTCTCGATTCCGCGGAAGCGTTTCGCATTTATCGCAGTCTCGACAATGTTCTCAGCGTTTCGACTCGGCGCGTAAAATACGACGATGGAAAAATCCGAGACTGGAAAACTCGCTCGTATGAAATGCTGCTCCAAGACAATCAAAGCATCTAGATTGTGCTTGGATACAATTCTACGCACCTCCGCTACGAATAATCTTTCTTCTTGTTCCGATTGTCCGTCATGGAGAAACTTTTTCGACGGGAGGCAATTCACTCGACCGCCGATGGAGTGGATGTATTTCACAATCGGTCCGATTGCTTTAAGTTCAGGAACAACGACGAGCATCTTTGTGCGACCGGAACCACCTGACATACATTCTCTCACAAGTGGTTGTAATCCACCAAGTTTCGGGTTATCGAGCGATTCACCTCGTTGAACGCTGGAAACGGCAGCTTCTAAAGCTTCCTCGGCCTTGGACTTCGTTCGGACGAATATGGTATTATTTGTGCCTGAAGACGTGTGCGTTTGGTTGTTCGCGCACCTTAGCTGTAAATTCGCAACAGTAACACCATAAGCCTCTAAAAAATATGCCACAGATACCAAATCCTTCAACCGCCTCCAATTCGCGGTGGTATCGATATGGCCTGCTTGGCGCTCGCGTTCTTCAGCCTTTTCCATCCTCGATACGTATAAATCGTAATCGATTCTCGCGTCAAATGTCGGGACGGCGCTATCGAAATGGACTGGTATTCTTTCACGAACGGTATAGTATTCGTGTGCAATTGTTTCGATCGCAAAGCCGTGTGGGTGTTCGGGAAGACGAAAGGCGGAAAATTCTATCTCTGGCTGCTTTTCGTTCTCTCTCTTTTGCATCGCCGTTCGTGGAGAAGCAAAGTTCAGCTTTGTCTGAAGATGGTGCTTTGAGACAGTTCCGGGAGTTTTTGGGCGCGAAGCGCTGGCAATGTTCTTACTGCCGCTACCATCTAGGGGAACGTCCGTGGTTGTCGTTGTTTTCTTCGTCTTTTCCTCATTCATATTCGATTTGTAGAAATCGACGGAATCTTGAACCATCTCTTCACCTTCTTGAAAGTTCACAGCGAGGAATCTCGGAGAGATAATAATTTGCTTTTGATGCTGTTGCTGAACCGCGCGAATAGGCGACTGAAAATCACCTTCAGTAGTTACTGTGCCTGGGAGTAGCGGACGCTCAGGAGAACGAGAAAGAGGCGCTGGGTTCGGATTAATGTCTTCGGTGACTGCATTATTGTGTCGTATCGGATAGTTCTCCTCGACTGGCAACATGAACGAAGGCAAAGTGCTCGTCTTTACGACCATCTTTCGATTTTCAACGTACGCATCGATATCTTCAATCTTAGAAGTTTTAAAGAGGGGCGCACGCGTCTTCTCGTCCTCGCTAAGCAAACAAAACTTGCTTTCTTCGGAAACATCGGAAACTTTGATCGCCTTCCTCTCTTCATCGCATATTGGCCATACGCATTCCAAAAACGTACGTCTAGGTTCATCAACGAGAACTGGTAACTCTAAAAACGCTCTGTTTTTTGCTTTCTCTCGCATCCCTGCTCCGCCCGCGAAGCAGTCAAACTCTCTCTGAGCCGGCGGATGCACGTGGATCGTTTGCAATAAATTTTCGACGCAGTCGAGCTTAGCTAACGTCCCCGCGGGAAGTTCATAGAGCTGTTCGCGCTCCGCGCGCGAGAAGAAGTGCGTCTGTCTTCTCAACGCCCTGCTTCCAATCTTCCCATCGTGGTCTTCATCGTCGTCGTCCTCTTCGTTCTCTCCGCTCTCATCTCTTTTCAAATCTCGTTCAAACCGTCTGGTTTCTTCCTCGAAGATGTTTTGCACTGTATTTTGCATCCGGGTAATACACGGTAGTTCCAATTCTCTGAACACCTCTTTACGCCTTCTCTCCATAGCTCTCGTCGTCTTCTCAACCAGAACGTTTTCACCTGGGAACATCTCGCCGCCACTTGTCATCGCCTTCATCTTCAACTCTGTCTTCCCGAGGAGCATCGACTTTTCGTCTACTTTTTGTTCTTCTTTCCCTCCTCCTCCTCTTTCAAAATACTCCTTCGCGAAGCCTTGCCTCTCGATGATCGCGCACTTTTCCTTCGCCGCTCTCGATACATACTCCATCGGTTCTTTCTTCTTCTCCGGAACGTACAAACCAATTCGCGCTTCCTCCAACTTGTCCGGGGGAATCTCCTCGTACACTCTTTCTTCTCCGTCGTTGTCTTCTTCTTTTCCTTCTTCTTTCAAAAAAGACGAAGAAGGAAAATAGAAGTCCTTCGGCGTCTTCGGCACCTTGATCGTCACATATCGCATTATGCTCTCTCTCTCTCTCTCTCTCTCTCTCTCTCTTTCTCTCTCGCTCGAGCTCGCGCGCAAGAAAAAGCGCCACGCGCGTCTCTTCTTCTTCTTCTTTTTCTTTTTCTTCTTCTTCCGCGACCGCAACGACGACGATTTTAAAGAGTGAGGACCAGTCCTTCTTCCTCGACAAAAAAGACGAGTATTTTCAAAAAAGGCATTATATTTAGGGTATCATACGTCCATCAATTTTTTTCATAGGTTTTTTCTGTCGGAAATGTGCTCACGCATTATCTATCATCTGCGCGCGCGCTCACGAGTACACACCCCTCTCGCGGCTCGAACCACGCGCACGTTTGAACGAACGGGGACTCGGCGCGGTCGTGTCGATTTAAGAAAGAGAGAGAGAGCGAGCGAGAGGAAGAGAGAGCGAGAGCGAGTCGTCGGACTGGATACCCACATATCTGCACGCGAAGCACAGCCGGCGGGTAAGAGAACAGATAAAAATGACGTCTTCTTCGGCGATGATGATGCGCTCGGCGACGACGATGCTATCCACCGGTACCACGCGCGAGGCGAAAATAAACGCTTCTACGATGCGCAGTCAACCTTTAGCGCGTCGTTCGAGTTCTTCTATCGTTCTACTGCCGCCGACTGCTTCTGCGTTGGGGGCGTCGCGCATCGCTTTGGGTGACGACGACGGTCGTGATGATAAACAAGACAAACAACGGCAACGTTTGGTTCGAACGGAAGCGACGGCGACATCCCAAGCCTCCACTGACGACGAGGAGGAACCGAAGAGAAAATCGAGGTTCGTGAGAGGCCCAGATGGGAAGTTGGTCAGACGCGACGGGACGACGCCGAGTGGTGGCGATCGAGGACCTGGAGATGGCGGCAGAGGAGGCCGGGGAGGTCGAGGCGGCAGAGGGAGAGGTCGAGGCGACTCAGAAGGCGGCCGAGGTGGCGGCAGAGGAGGAGTAGGAGGATATCAGAGCAGAGCTGGACCAGGTGGTGGTGGAGGCGGCCGGTTTGCCCCCTCAGGGCCCTCGGGGCCAGAGGGCGGAAGAGGAGGAAGAGGAGGAAGGGGAGGAAGAGGTTCTGGGAGAGGCGCTGGTAGAGGTTCTGGGAGAGGTGCCAACAAAGGTGCTGGGAATAAGTTTGACCGACGCGTGCAAGACGGTACCCGCCGAGGCGGTCGACCGAAAAATGCAGCGTTTGGCGGCATGGGTGGGTCTGACCGTTTGAAGAAAGGGAGAAAGAGTAAAGCGCAGAGAGTGCAGATGAGAAAACTCCAAGCCGAGGAGGAGAAGGACGTCGCGGTGGAGCTCTTAGTCGTTCCGAAGGAAGGCTTCATGATCGAGGAGCTCATGTCTGAGTTGGCCACAACGCAAGCGAATATCATTAAAATCTTATTTATGAAAGGCATCGCCGTGCAAATGGGTCAAATGTTAGACAGAGATGCGGTGGTTGCAGTTGCCGAGGATATGGCGGTGGAGTGGATCGATGAAGATGAAAAAGGCGTCACTCACGAAGCCAAGAAAACCACAAAGTTTAACACGGAAGAAGACGAAGAATTCTTAGAATCTAGACCGCCAGTGGTGACAATCATGGGACACGTTGATCACGGGAAGACGTCGCTTTTAGATTACATTCGAAAGTCAAAAGTTGCTGCCGGAGAAGCCGGAGGTATCACACAAGGCATTGGTGCCTACCAAATCACAACTCCAGTTGGAGAAGACGAAGAAGAAACGACAATTACATTTTTGGATACTCCAGGTCACGAGGCGTTCTCAGCCATGCGTGCGAGAGGTGCGAGGGTGACGGACATTGCCATCATCATCGTCGCTGCGGACGATGGGTTGAGACCGCAGACGGAGGAAGCTGTGGCACATGCGCAAGCAGCGGAAGTGCCGATTATTGTCGCCATCAACAAAATCGATAAACCAGCTGCAGATATTGAGTTCGTGCGCGGAGAAATGGCTAAGGTTGGTTTAACCTGCGAAGAATGGGGCGGAGAAACGCCGATGATTCCTATTTCCGCGAAGACTGGTGAAGGCATCGATGATTTGCTGGAAACTATCGCCTTGCAATCCGAAATTAGTGAACTCTCCTCCAATCCGAATAAATTAGCGTTAGGTTCCGTCATCGAAGCGCAGTTGGATAAACAGAGAGGTTCGATTTCAACTTTGTTAGTCCAAGCTGGTACTTTGAAAGTCGGTGATCCGGTATCCGTCGGAGAAGTGTATGGGAAGATTCGCGCCATGGAGTCCGCCACTGGAGAGAAGATTGAAGTCGCTGGACCGTCGATGCCAGTCAGTGTTCTCGGCTTGAATGGCGTCCCTGTAGCTGGAGACGAGTTTACAGTCTGCGAATCCGAGCAAAAAGCGAGAGAAAGGGCTGAAAAAGCTACGGAGGAAGCGAGATCATCTCGTCTTGGTGCCGTCTCCGGTAACGTTGCAAGTTTGACGAACATTTCCGGTATGACGGAAGAGTCTTTGCAAACGATTAACTTGATTCTTAAAACGGATGTTTCTGGCTCGACCGAAGCGATTAAAGCCGCGTTGTTGCAATTACCTCAAGATCGCGTGCAATTGAGATTTCTCATGTCCTCTGTGGGCGAAGTGTCCGAGTCTGACGTTGATTTAGCTGCCGCATCTGATGGCATCATTCTGGCGTTCAATACGCCAGCCTCCGATCGTGTCGAGGATGTTGCTAAACGCGCAGGCGTCGAAATAAGATCGTACAATGTCATTTACGGATTGATTGACGAAATACGAGACGCCATGGAAGGTAAATTGTCCGAAGTAAAGGATGAAGTTCCGGTTGGCAAGGCGGAAGTGAAAGCAGTCTTTGGTGGCGGATCCGCCAAAGTTGCAGGTTCGTTAGTTCTTGAAGGTAGTATTAAAAAAGGAACTTTCATGCGCGTTGTTCGAAAAAGAAAAGAGGTCTTCAATGGTAAAGTTGGTTCTTTGCGTAGATTTAAAGATCCGGTGAAAAAAGTCGACTCGGGCGAGGAGTGCGGTATCGGGGCCGACCCGGAGTGGCCCGATTTCATGGAAGGCGACATCATCGAGTGTTTCGACTTAGTTGAGAGAAAACAAACGTTAGAATCTGCGTCTGAAATGCTCAAAGAACAAGTCAAGGAGTATCGTAGTAAAGATGAGGAGAGGGCGGCGAAAGCGGCGGCAGAGTTGGAGAAGTATCAAAAGAAACGTGGCGCCGAAACGCCTCCCGCCGCGAAAAAATGAAAATCAAACTAACACAGGACGCACACACACACGTCATCTTAGGCTAACAACAAGTAAAAACATAATTAATACGAGTACTATATTGAATGCACCAATCATAATAATTACACCACAGTAACCATCCATTCTTCCATCGGTTTACCTCTCTTTTACCAAGTTCGCGGTCCTTTTTGCTCCATTGTCTTTTTAACCCACACTTCACAAAAAACATGTCGGATGACATTCTTCTCAAACAGATTCTTGGTCCGTTCAAGGAGTATAGAAAAGTGCAGCCAAAAGAAGAAGAGACGATTGATGACGGTACAGGAGTGATTAAAGTGTTGTTTTTTCCAGTCGATGACATTAATGCCAACGAATTTGGTTACGAGTGGAAGATGAAGACAGTTAAGGATGAATTTTATGGAACAACGTCAAAAACAGGGGTTCTGCGCAGTCTCTCGGAGGAAGAAGTCACGACACGAAAAGGCATTCGAGTATCTAACAAAGATGGTGGTTATCACTCTACGCCAGATTTTTTACAGAGACTAATAGATGATGAAATAGATGATGATATAGCGAAGAAGCAAGAGATGGCAATGTTTTTCGGTCGATTTCTTCGTTTTCTACGAAAACACGTGGAATCGTTTCCATCGCTGAAAACTCCTCCTCCAATTACCACTTCTTGGATAAACAGACTGAGTGTGAATAACAGCAACGGTTTGCATAATCACGCGGATGCGAAGCTTAGTGGAGTGTTTTATTTCGAGGACTACGAAGCTGATGTAGACGCGGAGTGGAGAGGAGCAAAGGAACCTCGACCTGGCGATTTGCTATTACGGACAGCTTCATCCGCGAAGCGAAAGAACGAGACTGTAGGAGAATGGTGCGAGTATGTCGTCATTCGACCTCAACGAGGAAAACTCGTCTTGTTCGAGCCCAATTTGTTGCACGGAGTAGTACCTTCGCACCGAGAGCGATTTTCATTAGCAATGAATTTCGGAGAGAAGAATGTGAGTTTTGAAGATCCCAACGAGGGCGGAAAGAAAGTAACCGTAAGACCAATTAGCCTCGACAATAAACCTTAATAGATATAGCTTGTCTAATAGCACGCTCGCATGCAAAGAATCATAATATAATTGAATATATTTACATTTCGTTCAAATTTAGCATCGAACTTGGACGAACCGCCATGTTTGTCCGTTCATCTTCAACGTTATCGTCCTCGAGTGAGGCGTCATTGACTCTTTCCGCGTTCAAACTTTGATACTTGCACGGATTCGATGATACGTCAGCTTCTGCAACGCTAAATCCTTGCAGTGAAAAAGCAAACATTGACGTCCCTGCGCCGAGAAGTGCTCCGACTATCACATCTTCTGGATGATGCCACATGTCGCGAATACGCGTGATGGCAACTCCAACTGCCACAGAAAGCGGCGCTAAGCTAATCAAAACTTTCCAAACGAACGCCTCTGTTCGCTCTGTTATGTTTCTATGTTTCTCTTGGTTGGTGGCTCTGCTAAAACATTTCAAATAATACATCAAATACAAACTCAAATAAAATAATCCGGAAAAAGACATGCTCGTGTGCCCGGAAGGGAACGATCTCCTTCCTTGCCTCACGTCATTCAATAAATTTTCGTTCTCCAAACTCCCACAATCTGGTTTACCGTACTCCTTCCACACAGGTACAGCATCCGCAGCCCCCCAACACCTAGCCGCAAAATCCGGTCGATAGTTCCCACACGCTTGTTTCACAGAGTTGACAAACACGAATGATATCGCGACCGATAACAGCAATCCAAAATTCGCCGCCGTGCCTCTCGCTCTTCTCGCCGTTCTGTCCATTTTCGAGCACAGGAATATGCATAGTAAAGGTAACACGATGCTTAAAAATGGTAGCAAAGCGGTCGGGACCGCGTTCGGTTTCATCGGATATCGAAGTCTATACAACAAACTCTCGTTGAGGAATTTCTCGTACGGCTCAGAAAACTCTAACGCGAAGCCAATGGATAATAAAACCAAAAGAAGTGCGACATCAAACGCAATGCGATATCGCACGTTCAAAATGTCCGATATGTTATTATTGTTCCGCATGGGTTTCGTTGTTCCTCGAGTAGTATTCCTATCAACAACAGTAACGCTTTCGTCTTCTTTTCCACTTAATATCTCCAAAGATACGAACGACGACGAATTCCGTCGCGTTCTTTTCGTTAACGAGTAAAGAGAAGAGGACGAGACGTTTCTGTTCGACGTCAAAGGAGACTCGAAGTCGTCCTTTTTGTTGTTGCCCGGCAGATGGTGCCTCTTCGGCGCGTGAGACTCGATGATTTTTTCCTTTCGTAAGTTGATTATAAACAAAATTATTCTGATGTTTTCCCCTACTCCCCCTCCACACAAAAAGAGAGAGAGAGAGAGCGAGAGAAAGAAAGAAAGAAAAGAGAGAGTAATAACACCATGAAAACAACGAAACCGTTCTCTCTGACATACGTTCGGTACCCAATACACTCTCCGTCTCTCTTCAAAGGCAAACTATTAGCCATGGCATCCTTGTCTCCGATTTTCACAGTCGCGTTTACGATAGTGCATTTCCTTTCCCAACGAGAATTGTTCGATTTCGCGTTAACTGTCGGAATATTCCTAAACGAATGCTTGGCGCAAACGTTAAAGCATCACATCAAAGAAGATAGACCAAAGACGTGCCAAAAAGTTGATTTCTGCGACACGCACGGGATGCCGAGTTCGCACACACAGTTGGCGTTCTTTAACAGTATGATGTCGGTTTTAGTGTTATGGAGACGGCGGAGACACGTGAAGAAATATCGAGAAAACAGAGAAATGATGCACGCTGCTGATGTCTTATCTTCAGTGCTTTCGATTTTGACAATTCCATTAGCATTCGTCGTGGCGTATTCTAGAGTCGAATTAGGGTACCACTCGATCGAACAAGTCATCGCAGGTGCCATGATTGGATTAATGTTTGGATCTATGTGGTTTCTAGTCACGACGAGAGTGTTCGCGAGGCAATTTTCAGAGATGGTCAAAGAGGAGGACGAATGCACGGGCAACGCTGGAGGAAGGAATAATGCGAAGAGGAAAAGGCGAAAATTTGGAAAGTTTTTGAGAGAGACATTGAACATGAGAGACTCGTCGTTGTGCTCGAACCCTTTGGCACTTTCAAGAGAGAGGGTGGAGGTGGAAAATTTCGCATTTCCTGTGAAAGATGTCGTTGGTTTGGTGAATAGCCCATCTTTGAAGAAAGTAGAGTAGTTTGTACAGATTTGAATTTAGTTATATATATATATATACGTACGTAAGTATAACAGGTAGGCATTGTTTTTACAACAAGAGATAATCATGTATATTCTTCTTCTATTTTTATTCGCCGACGTTCAAGATCTTAATCACACTCGCGTTTCCGATTCTGTGCAAGGCGACAATGGAGTCCCCTTTCTCGCAATACCCGGAAACTTTCGCGTAAGATACCGCTGCGGACAATATTTCATCCGTCGTGTCCGTATCAGTCGCTCGCGCAGACCCTTCCGCCAAAAGTGGAATCAAACCTCTCGTCAACTGCGCTTGCTTTGCCGGTGTCTCACCCGAACACATCCATGTCAAAGAGTCCGTTGTCAACGTTGGCACAAACACCGTCAACACGGGCACCTTTGGCCTGTACTTTGCCACGAGCCTCGCTGTGCTCCCTCCGTGCGTTAAGACTACAATCAAGGCCGCCCGGACTTTTTGCGCCGTGCGAACCGCGGATGAAGCCAAAGATTCTAACGGCATCATCGGTTTCTCCACTTGTGCTAAAATAGCTTTGAACAAGACGTAATGGTCTATGGACGCCTCAGCTTCGTTACATATTTTAGACATGACTTTCACTGCATCTACTGGGTAAGACCCCGCAGCAGTTTCACCAGACAACATCACGCAATCTGTTCCATCCAAAACCGCATTCGCGACATCCGTAGCCTCCGCTCTCGTCGGTCGTGGGTTTTGTACCATCGATTCTAACATTTGCGTCGCGGTGACGACTGGTTTTCCAGCTGCATTGCACTTTTCAATCATCAATTTCTGAGCCAAGAAAATCTTCTCCGTTGGAATTTCCATGCCTAAATCACCCCTGGCGACCATAATCGCGTCCGAGGCGGCTAAAATATCGTCAAAATTTACTAAACCTTCCTGGTTTTCGACTTTGGAGATAATTTGAATCTCTCTTCCTTCCTCACCCAACACCTCTCGAATGTTTCTCACGTCCGAGCCTTTCCTGACAAAACTTGCCGCAATAAAATCCACCTTATTCGTTAACCCCCAATCTACGATATCTATGCGATCCTTCTCCGTAATTGTCGGTAAATCGACAATCACCCCGGGTAAATTCACATTCTTCCTCTCCCCGAGCGTCGCCGTGTTTGTGCACACTGCTTGCACCGTCCCATTCGCGACATCGCAGGAAAGTACCTCCAAAACGATCGAACCGTCGCCGATTAAAATTTGCGCGCCAGGAACGACATCTTCAGCTAATTTCTTATAGGACATCGCGATCGTATTTTCGTTCCCAAGCGCGCTGTAATCCGTCGTCAACGTCACTTGCCTCCCTGCGGTTAACAAAACCGGCTTAGAATCTTCCAACATCCCAGTTCTAATTTCCGGTCCTTTGGTGTCTAACAACACCGCACACATCAACTGAGTGTTCGCACACGCCTGCCTCAGAACATCCAACGTTTCTTGGTGGTATTCGTGCGACCCGTGCGAAAAATTAAATCGTGCGACGGACATGCCGCTTCGCAAAAGTTCCTCCAAAACGTGCAACTCTCTCGATTTCGGTCCCAGCGTGCAAACAATTTTGGTTTTGCATCTCAAAAGCTTCCCGTTGCGCGCGTCGTTCGAATCCGAAGCCGGGTGGATCGAGGACGCGTTCGACGTTTGCCCGAGTATATCTTCGATCTGAACGTCCATTTTTTTTTTTCTTCTTCTTCTTCTTCTTCTTCTTGTCCTTAATTAATTGAATCGGTATTCCGTTACGATCGAGAGAGAGAGAGACCAAAAGCCGGTGTTCGTTTTTTTTTGTGGGGAGGGAGCTCGGGGAGCAGCAGTCGAGCGAGGCCCAATGAAAAAAATGCAAAAAAAAAAAGGGAACAAAAAAAACAGCTCTCTAAACCCTTCCTTCCTTCAAAAGGAGTCATTCCAATTGCGTTCGAGTTTCACCACCTCGCGAGTGATAAAAACAACGCAAACCAACGATACCCACGGAAGAAGAGATGCCTCCAAAGAAGAAAAAAGGTACGGCGCACGTCTCCGAAGAGAAAAGCGCGCGTTTCGCGACGCGCTTCTTCGACGCCGCGTTCTTCGCTCCCTCCCGTTTGAAACAAGCAAAAGAGTGGGCGATTCCCCGCCGTTGGATTTGAATTCTTCTCTCGGGAGACGTCGCTCCTCGCGCTTTCGCCGTGCATCGCGGAAAGACTGACAAAAAATTCTCTCGCTGTACTCGCGTTCGATGCGTAGGTGGCGCGAAGGCCAAGCCAGCGGCGAAAAAGAAGGTAAGATGCGAGGCCATCTTCGCGTTCGAAGGAGATTGAATTTTCGCTCCAAGTCGAATTTCCAAAATTGGATTGAATTGGCACCATCGCGATGAATCAAAAAAAGAGTCGAATTTTCTTTTTTGTCCCGTTTTGAAACACTCACACCTCTTTTGTCTCTCTTTCTCTCTCACCAACTTTACGGGGTCTACACTAAAAATGAAAAAGCCCGCCGTGCCGACGAAGAAAGCGCCAGTGAAGAAAGCGCCAGGGAAGAAAGCGGCGCCGGCGAAAAAAGGGTCGCTCGATGCCTCCGAGGACGACGAAAAAGCCGCTGTTGCTCGTCCGCAACAACCCATCGCCAAACGCGATAGCTTGGACCCGTCGCGTAGCTTGGACCCGTTCGCGTTCACGCCAGATGAGGGGGACGACGCGACCAAATTTCACTTTTCCGTCTTGTGCAAATTAAAAGATTACAACATTCCGTTACAATTAGATATTGAGAAGGACGGAAGTATTGGCGCGTTGAAGAAGAAGATAACAGATAGGACGGGAGGGAAGTTGGCTCTGAATGATATGATTTTGACCATTGGCGCAAACGTGTTGAAGAGGAACATGACTGCAAGGCAAGCTGGGATCAAAAACAATGTACAAGTGATTTTGACGTTGAAAGAGGATTTAGCGAAGCACGGGGCGTATCTTCACGACGACCGCGACATGTCTCAAAAAGAGGTGGCCGATAATTTACGTAAAGTGGGCGTAGAAGTCCCCGTCGTAGACGAGATCAATCCGGAGGATAAAGTGAAATCACAACAAAAGAAACCGTATCGCAACGTCACTGGTAAAGCGAAAGATCGCGAACGATTTACTGAAGAAGAGGTGAACGCGTTGATAGACGGCGTTGCAACATACGGGTTAGGAAAGTGGTCGGAAATTCTAACTCAATCGTTTGGGCAATCGGAAAGAACCGGGGTGGATTTGAAGGACAAGTGGCGCAACTTGACGTTGGCCGCGAGTCGACCTCCCGGGTTTACGTTTCGAGTGAGTTACATGAACAAGGAGTTGTTGAACCGCGTACGACAAGTAAAACGTTCAGTGGAAGAGAAGAAGCAAAGAGACAAAGCGGCAAGAGAAGCGGGGCTCAATGGGCGCGGAGATTTGGGCGCGCAAGCTGCACAAGAAATACACGGCGATTTGGACTACTAAAGGAGAAATATAAGCAAATTTCATTCGTTTGTAACAGATTTATACAAAAATTCACTTCAATACTGTGCCATACTAATACAACTACTAAATATACATATGGTGGTATAAAAACTCCAATAAATCTATCCACTCCTCTATTTAACCGCTTTCGTCTTCTCTGCAATACTCTCCATCGTTTTTTTGAACATTTGCATTTTCTCGTCGGTTAGTCTATATCTCTCTTCAAACTCTCTCTCGCGAAGCGTCAATACTTGATCGAAATATTTACATACGCTCGTCGCCGCGTCTCTGCACAACGCCACGCATTCGAACACTTCCATCTCGGTCATTTTCCCACGCATTTTTGTTCCTAACAGTATCGTTTTGTCTTCAGTTTCTTCGTTGATTAAAAATGCGCACGTCATCGACGCTTTCGCTTGTGTTTCTTCCTCTCTCGTTGGGTCGAGCACGAGTGAGAGTTTCCCATCCTCTTCACCAGTTTTCATCAAACACGCGGTCGCGCTGCACATCCATCCTTTCATCTCAATTCCAGATAAGATTAACGCTAAACCACAGGCGTTTAACGCGGACGAGAGAAAACTCCCGTCGTTTTTCAACTCTTGTATGCTCACGATTACACCAAGCGAGGCGTTTTTTTCCAATTCAATAGCCGCCTTTGCGCAGGATTTTATAAACCGTTCCATCGTTATTTCTGTTTCCTTCTCTTCTTTGAGCCGATCATCGAATTCGTTGGTGGACGAAGAATCATCGGGAACGAGTTTACAGTAACACTCCACCACTAATCGCTCTCCGTCTTCTTTGTTCTGAGAGAGCGACGAGAGGTGCAGCTCTCGCGGGCCTTGAATTCCCGCGAGAACTTTCGTCTCGTCCGAGTGCCATTCGCACGAGGCGTTGGAGCGAGTGATGGTGTTTAGAACGCAGTGCTGGGTACGCAACGTGTCGAGTAATCGACCGTCTTCGCGAACGACGCGCCCTCGTGGTGCGCTCGTCGGTCTCTTTTCTTCTTCTTCTTCGGGAGGGGCCCTTTTGGGGCTCATTGCCAAAAGCGTCGTCGTCGAGAAAAGTCTCGATGATGATGATGCGCGTTTTAAAGTGTCAAAAATGTGTGTTAAGAAAGGAAGCAAAATTCGGTTTCCAATTGTTGTTGTTGTTGTTGGTATCGGTATCGGTATCGTTTTTAATACAAGTTATCTACGTACAAATGCCCTCCCACGATCGGTTCCCACAGTTGATTGATAAACACCGCCAGCGGTTGCAGGACGGTCCCTATGAACACTTGCGAGAGTAAAAACACGACAATAACGACGACTCCGTTGGCTTTACCGTTGTCTTCAATGTACCAAGGTCGAGGGTTCTCCCCGTCTTTGTCCGTGTACGGCGTCGACTGGTAGTCGATGAGATTATTCGGCGGCGACGACGACGACGTCTTTTTGCTCCTCATCTTCTTCTCCCTTTGACCTTCCACGCTCGCGGCGTCTTCGGCCCGCACGTAAAGTCGTCGTCGCGTTCGGAAACTGCAAGGCGATGTTCCGATTTTTGGTGTTCGCAAAGAAGACGACGACGATGACGACGACGACGAAGAAGAAGAAGAAGAAGAAGAGGGGGAAAGAACGCGCGCGCCAGAAGAGGCGATGGAAGAAGAGAGGAGCATCGTCATCATCATC
>JACLAA010006361.1_pt1 | contig 26196 bp, 17 predicted proteins | sample 8027891 | NCBI WGS metagenome assembly JACLAA01 (sample SAMN15724900, study PRJNA655200) | protist metagenome | isolation source: fluorescence activated cell sorting (FACS) single amplified genomes of... | place: Spain: Blaines Bay Microbial Observatory, Mediterranean Sea | collected 2016-01-19 | reverse complement strand
CATGATCCCTTCATCTTCTCTCGATGGTTTTTTTCTCTCAAAATTATCCCCATACGTCGCGCCACTACTCAAGAACACAAAGTTCGCTTCAGAGCGCTTCGCGAGTTCAATCATAATCGCCGTCGTTTCAACGTTCGCTCGAAACGCCAGGAAAGGGTCCTCGAGCGTATCTTTCACGCCCGAATACGCCGCGCAATGGATAATGCCATCGATCGTTTTAACTACGTTTGAATCATCCTCTGCATCAAAATCATTGTCCTTTGTCTTCATCATCTTTCGTAATAACTCTCTTTCAATCATCGAAAGCTCAATTCCGAGCGAGATATCTCGATCGATGTACACAAACCTTCTCTTCCCAATGTGCATCAATCGATTCAAATTCGCTCTCTTATCTTCCTTTTTGTACGGACCTTTCTCCACGTCCAGAACGTCGATGCCAATAATAATCACATTTTCGTGCACATCATCATCCTGGCTTCTATTTGTTCTTCTTTCGAGCAGATGAGAGACGAGATTGGACCCGATGAATCCTAAACATCCCGTTACCACAACAACTGTTTCCCCAAAATTACTCTGCGTCTCTTTCTCATCCTCCTCCTCCTCAGAAGCAGCAGCAAAAGCAAAAGCAGCGAAGCGAGGACATCGTTTACGTCTCTTTCTTTCCCGACACGCAGATGAGCGTTTAGTATCACCACCGAAACGCAAAACACCCGGACTCAAAGGAATGCATTTGGATTGCATTTTAGGGGAAAATTCGCCACTTTGCGCTTTAATATTATGAAGAGAATGACGACCAGAAAAGGAAGACAAAGAAGGTATTTCTCGGTGATGGTGGTGTTTGTGGTGGCGTGCCTTCTCTGTCGCGGAGAGTTGCTTCGAAACGAGGAGGAAACGGAGGAGGAAAAGGTGGTAAACATCGGCGCGAAATCGGCAACTCGTTCCCTACTCGTGAGCGCTTTGATGACATCACGAGACGGAATAAACGACACGAATACCACTCGTTTTCCTTCGACCAAAAGAGTAAAACGAAGGCAGATAAAAGAATACGAAAACGACGACAACTACCGATGGGGCCCTGTTGTGAGAGAGCACGATGCTGAGAGAGATAAAGAAGGGAAATTGGAAGCTTTGAGGGAAGATATTCGCCTGGAGACGAAGAAGTTGGAAATCGCTCTGAAAGAAGAGCGAATACTGTTTTCATCCAATGATGAAGAAGCGTGGAGAAAACAAAAGGAAACGAACCAACAAGAAGTGCAAGAAGTGCAAGAACATGGAGGAGGTATTGAAAAGTGGCCACTTTTGAAACAACACGAGGAAATGTTCGAGAGGTTCTGCGGCGGCGCGGGAAGCGAGACGAACGCTGGATCGATGCGAGAGGCGATGGAAAAGTTACGGAAACAGGCGAAGTCGTACGACGAATCAGATTCGAACGGGAACTTGGTGATATTTGAGGCGTATAATCCGTTCTGGAACGGGTTCGGGAATAACATGAGGCGATGGTTGAATTTATTCGTGGTGGCGTCCAGATTTGACTCGTTCGCTTCGTATTTCGATTTCGGCGCGTGCGGGATGGAGGAGTACGGGAGAAACGCGGAGAACGACGGCGTCGAAGGGAAAATGTTTTATCGACGCGGGAAAGATGGGCAATCTGCGTGTCAGTTTGACCCCGGGATGTTTTTTAAAGGCGACGGTTTCGATTGGCAGTGGACGCCGAAACGGGCGAAAGAAAATCCAGAACGGTTAAGTCTGGCGAGCGTGACGAGAAACGCGACGATTTTGTGCGAAGAAGACGTGAGCGATGACGTGAGAGATTGTAAATTGTACGACGATAAGGATTTGGACCATCGACGAAGACTTTACGACGAAGGTGACGACGACAACGCGGTGTATGTGAAACCATTGGCAAGTTCTGGTCGAATGTCGAGAGAAGAGATTGATCGAGCAGAAGGCGCCGAGGCAAAAATTAAAGCCGCCAACGCCGATTGGCTCAGAGAGTGGTTCAAAGAGGAAGTCGCACGCGACGTGGATAAAAAAGGCGTTCGGGTGAAACTCACCATACACGACGTGTTTGTCATCCAACGCGAAGGAGAAGTACTTTTTAACGTCTATGGCATCGACGGGGACGACCCGCCGCCAGATTTAGGCGACCCGGAGTTGCCGAAAGCGTGCTACAATCGACATTTTTTCCGGCCTCGAGAACACGTGCGAGAGGCGATCGAGGAGGTGTTTGAGAAATCTTCTTCAAACGGCGGCGGGGACATGAAAAAGTGGCGCTCGTGCGCGGCGATTCATTTAAGGACTGGGTTTGCCGATCACCAAGCGCAATGGGTGGCAAAGTATCGTATGCTCTCTGAAAACAAACGCAAGGAGTTGGAGGCAAAGTACCCGTGTCGTTCGACCGCCGGCGGGAGCGAGAGAACCGCCGAGCGATTCGTGGACGCTTTGGACGAAACCTTTCGCAAGTGCGAACCGGATTACTCAAACGAACGAATATGCACGCTATGGCACCAGAAAAATGAAATCACGAAACACGTGAATTTGGATATTGAAAACGAGAGCAACGTATTGAACGGGCGGCTGAAAACGTTCGATGTCGTTCAGGATTGTTGCGGCAGTTCCTTTCGCGAGCCGGACGTTGCGGACGCGATGGAACGTTGCGGATTTGTTCCGGAAGGGATGTATCCAGAGTTGGAAGTGAAGAAGAAAAATGATGATTTTTCGTCAACCAGTCCAGTGAGAGCAGCGCTTACCTGCGCGTTGCGCGCGTCCAAATTTCACTTGGAGTCTCTCGTTGAGGAGGACGACGACAATTCAGACGACGAAGCGTTTGGCGTCTTCCTTTTAGGGGATTCGCCAACCTTCATCAAAGCCGTTCCAAAATTACCAAACATTGGTAAATATTTCGCGCATCAACAAGATCCAGACACAGTTGGCGTCACCATGGGAGATAGCGATTGTTCTGGAACCTCCTGCGTCGTTCGAAAAAAGGGCGAGAAACATTTGAGTTGGATGCGTTCCATCGTCGACGCCTACGTCGCGAGTTTATGCGAGGTGACCGTACAGCTTCCCGGGAGTAGTTTTGCCAACGGCGCTATTCACCAACTTCGCGCGCCTGGAAGAAACCGAACGTCGTCGGCTTTTCTGTGGAGTGGCGAAGTCGTCTTGGGACAGCACTTAGCGACCCGAGACGAAACGACAAACGAGATTGCGAGAGAGACAAAAATCGGGTACGACGGGAACCTCGAAAATTACGTCGCGCTCGGCGCCGCGCATTGTAAAACAATAGATTGAGATTTAGAGAACTAATGAAAGTAGAGGTCAAATAGAGACATAACTTAGCGTAAAAGTTAGATATATAATCATACAGATAGCAACAACAACAACATAAAAAAAAAACCTTCTTTCTAATCGATTGATTCCAAATCGCGATACGCAAACTCCCCCGCATTCTCTTCGTCCAACTCCTCGTCCTCGATTCTTCGATCCGGCAGACGCCCGATGGTAAAATCGTGTTCCATCCTTTTCGGCGGACGTTTCGTGCTTTTCACCATGTACATCTTCGCGTCGTCGTTTTCTTTACCTTTTCGACGAACGGCAACTAAAGGCATATCCATGGCTCGTTCCGCGAGAGATGATGAAGTCATCGCCAGCGGATTCGCTTCGTCTTCGTCGTCGTCTAAAACGAACGTTTTCAACGCCTCTTCCAATTTCAATCGGTCTTCCTCTCCGTCTTTGCTTCCTCCTCCTTTCTCGTCTAAAAAATACCTCGCGTTCTCCGGGTACGTCAAATACTTCTCCCCTTTCATCGTTTTCCCTCGCCTGTCTAACTCTTTAATGCGTTTCTGGACGTCTTTACCTCCGATTAAATCCGCGACTTGATCTCCGCAATCGATTTCGGCGTAAATTTCCGCCAATGCGAGTTCGATGTCCTCCAACTCCCTTATGTGTTTATTCCGTTCGGAAACTTCAGTTTTATACCCGTGGTGTTTCGACGAAGACGTGGACGCGTACTCCTCGTAATCGACTTGCAAATGCGCGTACATCTTGGTCGTTTACGTCGTCGGTCAAAGTGAGGAGAATTATTGGAGTTTCTTTTTGTGGCATTTTGAAAAAAAGCGTTTTTCATTTATTAGTATTATACAAATTACGCGTAAAAAGAGTAATCTTTAATCTCTCTCTCTCTCTCTAATTTCCTCTCTACTTCCGCGACTGTTTCTACGATTCGTCTGGCTTTCAATTCAACTTCCTCCCACTCTTCGAGCGGGTCGCTCAAACGCGTGATGGCGCCGCCGGCGCCGATTTTCATTTCGCCGTCTTTATACGTGACCGAACGAATGACCACGTTCGCGTCGAAGGCTTTGTTGCGACAGGACCAAAAGCCGACGCTCCCGGAGTACATCTCGCGGGGTTGTTCGTTTTCGAGTTCGTGTATGATTTGCGTGGTTCTGTATTTCGGCGCGCCAGTCATGGAGCCGGGAGGAAAGGCGAACTGAAACGCGCGCATGGGCGAAATCCTTTTGTTGTTCTTGTTGTCGTCGTCGTTGCCGTCTGCATGACTTTCACCAGAGGACGTCGACGGTAACGTCCCGACCACCGTCGAGACGAGTTGGTGTACCGTTCGATAACTCTCAATCTTTAACAAACCCGGTACTTTCACCGTACCCACCTCACACGCCAAGGACAAATCGTTTCGCAAGAGATCCACAATCATTAAATTTTCCGCGTTGTCCTTCACGGACGTTTGTAAATCGCGCGCAGCTTTGATGTCTTCCGCACACCCGAGCGGTTCCACGCGCGCGATGGTTCCTTTAATAGGTTTCGCTTCCAAATTGCCATTTTGGTCGCACCGTAAAAATCGTTCCGGCGAGGCGCAGCACACGTACATGTCCGAAAAATGCGCCTTCTCTTCGCCCGCGCCGTTTGAAAAGTCAAAAAAAGCCGCATACGGCGCTGGATTGCGTTCGCGCAAAGCGTAATACAACTCTCGATACAGGTGACGGGTTTGTTTGTATGCATCCACATCTCTGCGCGTTAACGCATTCGTCAGACAAACTTCGTACGTGTGTCCGTCTAAAATGCGTTCTTGCGACGTTTTAATTTTCTCCATGTACTCCTCTTTATCGTCGCGCCATTTGAATCCAATGGACTCTGCTAACTGCGTGCAGTTTTGAGTCACCACCGTCTTTTTCGGCATCTCGTCGGCGACGTGTTTCACTTTATTCAGAAGGCTCCGATTAATATCTAGAGTTGTGGTCGCGAGCCATTCCAACGCCTCGAAGAGATCCTCCGTTTCCGGTCCATCTTCGGTGAGCGTCATCGCGTACACCATCTTCTTCTCGTGGTCGACGACAACCGCTTGATCTACGAAATATAACGCCGCTTTCACCATAGTATTACTATTACTCGACGAGTCGTTTGCAAAGAAAATGGGCGAATCGCACTCCTCGCGCGTTTCGTACGACAGCGAACCAACGAAGCCGCACGCGAAAAGCAACGCCTGTGGCAGCCCTTTCACGCTTTCCCCATCCTTCACCGCGTTCACCTCGTCCACGATGCACGTGGCAAAATTCTCTTCGGAGACGTTAAATCTCTTCAACTCTTCGTCCATGTATTCTAGAATGCTGCCGTTTCCTCCGTGATGATAACTTTTCACGATTTCGTCTTGGTTATTCATGACGACCAGTTTGCCGTTCATTCGCGCTTCTACGCGTCGCCACAGAGGACCACCTTGGCACCCCATGACACTAAATCGCCCTCGCGGCGTGTCGTTGTCGCCGTTGCTGTTGTTAGCATCACTACCGTCGCCGTCTGCGGTAGCAGAATCCAGCCAAAATGCATTTTTCTTATCGCTAAATAACGTCCTGAACACATCTTCAGAGCGCGTGGGCGAATCGAGAAGCGAAACTTCCCGGGCGTGTAATCTGTACGCGCTTTTCTTCTGTTTCTTGTTACTACTACTGTTGCTACTCTTCTTATCCTGTGTCGGCCTCGATGCGTTTACGAGCTTCATCAAAACAGTCTTCCGTTCCTCGCTTATTGTTGTTGTCGTTTCATTCCCTTCTTCTTCCTCTTCCATCTCGCCTCTCTTCTCTTTCCAGTAGGCATCCGCGATGTCCATGAAATTCTTCACGATTGTTTTCCCGTGCGGCTCGGTACAAATAGACTCCGGGTGAAACTGAACGCCGTATTGCGGATACACCTTATGCCTCAACGCCATCACCGTCCTTCCTTCCTCTCCTCCTCCTCCTCCTCCGTTTTCTTTCTCGCTCTCGACGACATCCGCCCACGCCAACGCCACGAGCTCTTCTTCTCCTCTCACTTCCTTCTCCGCCTCCTTCCTCTTCCCAGGGAACAACGCCTCGAGCGAGTGATACCTCGTCGCCTTGAACACGCTCGGCACGCCCTTAAACAACAACCCTCCTCGACGACTTTCTTCTTCTTCTTCTTTAACTGTCACCTCGGACACTTCCCCGTGCTTCGGATGTCTCGCGCGGACGACATCCCACCCGTATCGAAACGCGATCGCTTGGAATCCAAAACAGACGCCAAATATTGGCACTCCTCGAACGATTTCGTCTTTTGCATTTAACAACGCATCCACGACTCCCGAATCGCAAATGCCGCTCGACGGCGTCCCCGGCCCCGGGGAGATGACGATTCGGTCGATTAAGTGCTCCTTCACGAGAAACCGAATATCTGAGACAGAAATGGCGTCGTTCCTTACCGTCAGAGGAAGAGAACCATTATCTTGACACTCGGCGATGACGTGCGCGAGAATGTTCGAGTACGAGTCGTAATTGTCGATGAGTAACGTCCGAGAGTGGTGCTGTTTGTCATCATCGAGACGACTTGAAGAGGTGGCGGCTTTCCCGTCGTTGGGGAAGTCATCATCCGTTATGGTGTCGACGCTTTTAAAGCCGCTCATGCTGTTTCACGAAGACAGATGATCCGCGCTCTGATTAGTACTCCCACTGCCCTCTCTCAAAATGTGTTTCGTGATGATTTTGCATCGTACACGCGCGATGAAGAGCCCGCGAGAGCGCACTCGTTGTAATGCGGTTTGTTGCTTTATCCAACGAAAAGTTTTTTCCTCATTAGAGAGAACTCTCTTTCACTCTCTCTCTGAGTCGCGATACCGAAGCAATTCTCTCCTCCTTTTGCTCCTCCTCATCGTCTCGACGCAGACGACGACAAAGACCACCATCCGCAGAGAACGCGCATCGTAAAAGTCATCGCTTTTCTCGTCATCAGAACAGACACACAACATGGGTGTTTCCCCAACGACGACGAGTCAAAACGTCGGCGAAAAACTCATATGGATTGCCATCTATTCGCTCTGCTCGTCCTCCATGCTCGTGGTGAACAAACTCGCAGTCGCGGCGATCCCGTTACCGACGGTCGTTTCCGGCGCGCAGCTCGTTTCGAGCGCGATCGTGCCTCTTTTGATGCAACTGTGCGGGTACTCGGTGATTGGAAAAATGACCTACGCGAGGTCTCTCCCGTACGTGGTGTATACTACCATGTTCGCCGCTGGCTTGTTCGCGAACATGAAAGCCTTGCTGCTGACAAACGTCGGGGCGGTGATTGCGGCGAGGTGCTGTTTGCCTCTGATTGTTTCAGTGATTGAGTATTTCTTCATGGGGAGAAGTTGGCCGAATAAACGATCGATGGTTTCGCTGGTGCGTGTTCGTTGTTGGTGTTGTTCTTTCTCGCTCGATTTTTCTTCTCCTCAATCTTCTGTTCTTTCGGTCGTTGACACTCACCTCTTCTCTGTTTCTTCTGAAACAACGTTATTACATTAATAGGGTGGCGTCGTCTTCTTCGCTTACTTGTACGTTTCCCAAGACTCGGGCATCGCCGTCGAAGGTTCCGAAGGGTTCGTCTGGCTCTTCATCTGGTGGATGCTTTTGGCGTTACAGATGACGTATGGAAAATGGATGACCAGCGCGATTGAGATGACCCAATGGGAGCGAGTGTTTTATACGAACGCGTTTGCGGTGCCTTCGAATATGTTGATTTGGTATTTTAGCGACGATTCGAGTCCGGCGAAAGCGCACGTGATGGACCGTTTGGACTCGTACCAGAAGAACATGTTGTTGTTGTCGTGCGTCATTGGGGTGTGTATTTCGTACAGTGGGTGGCGGTGTAGAACGGTAGTCACGGCGACGACGTTTACGTTAGTTGGGGTGGTGAATAAGATGGCCACGATTGCGTTTACGATGATTGTGTGGCCGAAAGAGACGACGTTTGCGAAAGTCGTCGTGTTGATTTTTTGCGTGTTGTTCGGTTTGTTGTATCAGGAGGCGCCGATGAAGGCGAGAAAGGAAGGGATGATAGAGGGAGGGAAAAGCGCGACGGAGAGTAACATCGTGAGCATCAGGTCACCTAGACACGTGCACGCAAAGTGATAGATTATATATTTGTTGTTGTACTTTTACTACTACTTTTTGCTTTTTTATCGCCGTTTTCTTCGGAGGCAAACACAGCTTTCCTCTCTCTGTTTCTGTCTCTCTCTGTGTGTGTGTGTGTGTGTATGTGCGTGTCTTTTATTAAAGCAAAGTAATCTTCTTCTTTCAACAACAAAACTTTATTATATTGTACTAAATGTCTTTTTTTTATTCCTCGGGCTGCGGATTTTGGCTCTCGTCCATATCGCTCGTCCAAAGCGTCAAGTTATCTCTCAACAATTGCATAATGAGCGTGGAATCCTTATAACTCTCCTCTCCTAACGTGTCCAATTCAGAAATGGCTTGGTCAAACGCTTTTTTAGCCATTTGACACGCGCGTTCCGGCGCGTTTAAGATTTCGTAATAAAACACGGAAAAGTTCAACGCTAAACCGAGTCGAATCGGGTGCGTGCTCGCCAACTCGGCTTCCGCCGTCGCCTCCGCGGCTTTATATGCCAACAACGTTTGTTCCGCGGCTTCTTTTCGCTCCGCCCCACCTTTAAACTCCGCCAAATATCGCCAATAATCACCCTTCATTTTCTTATAAAACACCTTCGACTCTCCATCCGCGCACCCATCCTCCAAATGCTCTTTAATCAAATCCAATATCCTGCCGCAAATCGTCGTCAACTCTTCCTCCACGTTTGCTTTATAATCTCTTATTAACTTACACGTTTCCGAATTCGCGCCCGATTTACTCTCTTCTTTCGTTTCAATTGATGACATGATTCTCCACGACGCTCTTCGCGCGCCGATGACGTTTTTATACGCCACCGACAACAAGTTTCGCTCCTCCACGGAGAGTTGCTCGTTCGCTCCCGTTTTCGAGGCGACCTCGGACATGTACTCCATCATTTCATCGTATCTGTGTTAAAATATTTCCAAAGAAAGAGAGAGAGAGAGAGAGAGAGAGAGAAAATGCGTCAGCCTTTCGTGCTTTAAGCAAACGAGGAGAGAGAGAGAGAACAAGGAGAGGAATAAAAAATGTATCATCCCTCGCGAAACGCGCGAATTTAAAGAAGGTTTTGTGTTGTTCACACGTGGCCTTTATTCATCGCCTTTTCGGCAGAAAAGAGAAAAAAACTCTCTTTCCTCTCGCTTTTCGGTCGTTTTGACAGACATCTCTCTCTCTCATCACCATCGGGTTGTTTCAATATTCCCTCTTCTTACGCGCGCGAGAACACAAACAAAAGCCGGCGCTTCCGAAAAAAAAACGCGCGCGAACGCGGTTTCGATACATGGAAAACTACTTCTCTCGCGCGAAAATGCACTCGCCACGCCGCGTCCCGTTCGCGTTTCCCTCTCGCTCTCAAAAACAAAATCAAACACACGCCAAGCTCCGCATCGTGAAAAGTCGTTAAACGCGAGTTGACTTTTTGTCTCTCCGTGCGAGTAAAAGAAAAAAATGAAAACGAATCAAAATCGTCGCTCGAAATCCACCCTCAAAAACCAACGCGCGACGCGTAAAAGCGCATAAAAGACGTACCTCTCCGCTTGCTCGGCCAGTTTCGCCTTGAACACGAGATCGTCGCGTTCCATTTTGACTATATGTAATGCGTTTGTGTATATATTTCGTTTCGCGCGCGATGTGATTTTAGTATACGAGTTTGAGCTGAATAAGCAAAGTGCACAACTGAGGAATAGTTTCTACCAAAAAAAAAGAAAAAAAGAGGCGAAAAAAACACAGAGACAGAGGAGCAATTTTGAAGGAAAAAAAATTCAAAATCGCTCAACTCGCGTCATTTCTTTTTCGTTGTTTCAACACAAAAAACAGACTATACATACTGCACAGATAAAAAGATGACGACAGAGAAGAAAGAAGATTTAATCGTGCCGACGAAAACCGCAGGCACGATCTTATTCTGCGGATGCACGGATTTCAAACACGTCGGACGGACGAAACAAATCGACGAATCGGTGTTTGCGAACGTGAACGTCCCTTCGAAAATTTCCACGTTTTGTGATGCGTTGAAAGATGATTTGGAGTTTACATTCATCGCGTCCGGTTCCGCGGCGGCACACAACGTGGCCATCGATACGAAAGGGAGACTATGGGCGTGGGGGAGGAACGAGAACGGGCAGTTAGGGACCGGGGATAAAAACAACAGGAACGCGCCGAGTGTGGTGAAAGGGATTCACTTTGGCGAGAATGCAGACGGCGAGGGCGACGAGGCGGTGAAAATCGTTTGGGCGGCGTGCGGGAAGAACCACACGATTGCGATAGATTCAGAAGGTGGGTTTTACGCGTGCGGGTCGAACAAGTCTGGCCAACTCGGGGTTCCCATCACGTGGTCGAGGCAGAAGAAGAACGTGGACGACGAACGCGTGGAGTTTGTGAAGAGCGCGAGCGCGACGCAGGCGAAGTTCGTGAAAGCCACGTGCGGGGTGGATTTTACCGTGTTGACCGACGCGGATGGGAAGATGTGGTCGTTTGGATGCCCACAATACGGACAGCTAGGCCACGGGGACGATCACGAGTACAACATGAAGGAAGGCACGGTGAAGTTGGCGTACGAGCCGCAACCGACGCCGAAGATGATTAGGAGCGGAGATTTGAACGCGGAGAAGGATTATAAAGTCGTCAAAGTGTGCTGCGGACACAATCACGTGGCGTGCTTTTGCGAGGACGGGAAACTTTACACGTGGGGGAACGGTGGTTACGGCAGGTTAGGCCATCGCGTGCAAAAAGACGAGTTTTCACCGAAAATGGTAGAAGTTCAAGGGGGCGATAGAAACTTGATCCCGAAAGACGCCATTTTGGCGTGCGGGAGTACCGCGACGCACTTTTCCGCGTGCATGGGCCAGTTATACGCGTTCGGAAAGTTGAAAGTGAGCGGCGATAACACGATGTACCCAATGCCGCAGATGGATTTACAAGGTTGGGTGTTGAGAGATTTCGCGAGTGGCGCGGTGACCTTCGCGACGTGCCAAGACGAGATGACCGTGACGTGGGGCGCCGGCGGGTACGGCGAATTAGGCTACGGGCCAGAAGGGAAAAAATCGAGCGCGTGCCCGGATGTGGTGCCGTCATTGCAAGGGAAGAGAACGATTATGGTCGCGTGTGGGTTAGGACAGACGCTGTTTTTGGTGAAGAGCGAAGACGTGAAGGAAGGCGTGCCGGTGTTCGAGCCGTTGCCGGAAACGAAAGGCGGAGAGAAGAAGAAACAAGGCGCGCATTTGATCAAACCAGGGGGTGCGAAGAAAGCGAAGAAGTAATCGCCACCGCGCGTGTTGATGTGTCGTCTCACGTGTGTGCGTGTGTGTGTGTGTGTGTGTGTGCGTCATCATTATATAAAATGGACCAATTATTATTTTAATTAAAAATTTTATGAAGGCAGTTGAAATAAACACAAACCCGTGGTCTACGCACGGACTTTTTACCAATAATATAAAACGTCATCAGTATAGTAAGTAACCACACATACGCACGCGCAAACGCGTTCATTCGTTCGATGCATTTAACTCAAACCCATGATTTGTTCGGTTTCCGTGTCGACGCTAATCTCGTAATACGCCGGTCTGGTCGGTAACCCCGGGATGGTAGGGAACGCGCCGACGAGCGGTACTAAAAAGCCAGCCCCGGCGGATAATCGCAAGTCACCAATCGGTAGCGTGAATCCAGCCGGCGCGCCTTTCATGTTCGCGTCGTGCGAGAACGAATATTGCGTCTTGGCCATGCACACCGGCAAGTGGCCGAAACCTTGTTCCGTGAACAAAGCAATCTTCTCTTTCGCTTGCTCGGAAAACTCCACCCCGCCGGCTCTGTAGTATTCCTTCGCGATGTGTTCCACTTTCTCTTCGATGCTTATGTCTTCCGTGCTGTAACCGAGCTTAAACTCGCTCGCGCTCGCGTTTTCCTCGCACACTCTCGTGACAGCTTTGCCCAACTCGGTGGCGCCCAACCCGCCTTCGGCGTGGTGCGTGCAAATTTCAACCGCAGACGCGCCCGCCGCTAACGCAGCTTGTCTAATCGCTTCGTGTTCCGCCGGCGTATCCGTCGGGAACGCGTTAATCGCAATAACCACTGGAATACCAAACGATCTCGTGTTTTCGATGTGCCTGGTCAAGTTCGAGCACCCGTCTTTGACCATGTTCACGTTTTCTTCCAAGTACGCGAAATCGAGCGGCTTGCCCGCTTGTACCGCCGGCCCGCCGCCGTGGCATTTCAACGCACGAACCGTGGCAACAATAACCGCACAGTTTGGTTTAAGCCCTGAGGATCGGCACTTTAAGTTGACAAACTTTTCCAAACCGATATCGGCGCCAAAACCGGCTTCGGTGACCACGAATCCGTCTTTACCGACCATCGACAACGCAATCTTATCGGCGATAACGGAGGAGTTCCCAGTCGCGATGTTCGCGAACGGACCAGCGTGAATCAACACCGGCGTTCCTTCCAAAGTTTGCATCATCGTCGGTTTAATCGCTTCCAACATCAACGCCGTGACCGCACCAGTGACGCCCAAATCGTCGCAGTTCACCGCCTCGCCCGATTTGCTCGTTCCGACAATCATCTTCCCGAACCTCTCGTCCATATCTTCCAAGCTCGTGCACATGGCCAACACCGCCATAACTTCCGAGGCGACCGTGATATCAAACCCGGTTTGTCTCGTTTGGCCTTTCTCCGTCGGCGACTCACCAATTGTTACTTGTCTTAAAAATCGATCGTTCATATCGACGACTCTTCTCCACGTGACTTTATCGGCGTCCAAATCCAATCGAACAAATTTCGATCGTTCCTTTTCCGACCATTCGTCCGGGTTGGTCTTCTCAATACCTAAACGTTTCAATCGTCTGGTCATGTTTCTGGCAATCTTTCTCTCGCCTTTCTTGTTTGGCGGAAACAACCTCTTAAACAAAGCCTCGTCGCTTTGCGTGTTTTCGTGAAACATCCTCGTATCCACCGCGGCGGCAATCAAGTTCGTCGCGATACCTATCGCGTGAATGTCTCCGGTCAAATGCATGTTCATTTCTTCCATGGGGACGACCTGAGAGTACCCGCCTCCAGCGGCGCCGCCTTTGATACCAAAAGTCGGACCCATCGACGGCTGTCGAATGCACGCCACGGCGAATTTCTCCAAATGCGCGCCCAACGCTTGCACCAGTCCAATCGTCGTCGTCGACTTCCCTTCCCCCAACGGCGTCGGCGTAATCCCAGCAACGACCACGTAGTGTCCTTTATTCTCTTCCGTCATTTTCTTTGAGATCTTATCGGAAATTTTCGCCTTGTAATGCCCGTACGGCTCGTATTCCTCCATGGAAATTTTACACTGCTCCAACACGTGAGAGATGCGAAGAGGCGTCGCGGCTTGCGTCACCTCGATATCCGACGGCACCGGTTTCACGATGTTCTCCAGCTTCTTCCCGGGTAAACTCATACTTGCCGTTGCTTTCGTGGTAACAGAACTAAAACTTCTTCTTAAAACGCCCGAAACTCTCCGCGTCGACGACGATGAAAACGACTTTGGATACGATGAGATTTTCGCGATTTTAAACACCGCTTGTTGCGCGCTCATTCGACGGAGAGAGAACAAAAAAGCGCTCCTTTGCTTTCTTTTTCTGTTGTTGTGCTTACGCGCGTTTGCGTTTTTGTGCGTTTTGTGCGCGTATGTGTATAAACCGCAAGAACCGCGCAGAAAGAAGTCTGTGGATTAGTGGTGGATAAATTGGAAAATAAAGTTGCCCCCCAAAAAAACATCTCGAAAGGACAAAGAAGGAGTCTTTTCTGGCTCAAGGAATGACTCGAAATGAACACGTCGCGTCTCTTGCGCTCTCTCTTTCTCTCTCTTTGTCTCCCCCAAAAAACTTATCATACTTTTAAAAGCTATACGCGAGTATACCATTCTTCTTCAATATCTCCATAAAAAAGCGCATCACCCGCAAACGCAATCATACGAAAGAGAAAGGACGCTCTGCATACACATGGTGGAGAAAAAAGAAGAAAAAGAGAGGAGGAGGACGACGACGCCAAAAACGTTGTCGAACGCGAGAGTCGCGTTCGACGTCTCTTTGTTTTCGTGCGAGCGGTTTTTACGATCGAAACGCGTGCGAGCGCGGTTCGTTACGCCTTCTCCGAATGCTCTTACGAATGCGAGTGGTTTTGTCAGCGATGATGACGATGCCAACGATAAGCAAAACAACAACAACAACGAGAAGAGGAGCGCGGATGGTGAAAGAGCGATCGCGTTCGTGGACGAGAGTTCGGGGGATAGTTTACGCAACGGCGTCGGGTTGAGCGCGTTTTTGGATTTGACGGGATGTTCGAACGTGGTGGATATGACGCCGACGGAAGAATTTTCGATGATGAAGGACGTGCGCTCGATACGAACCGGGGAGCGCGTGGCACCGACGGCACCTCTGGTGTTTTTTATAGGGACGACGCTCGCGGAGAGCGGGGAGAAGATTGTGAGAATATGCGGCGAACGACCGGAAGCGTCGATGGTGACGGTGTTGGTGTCGACGTGTAAGGAAACGCAACACGCGGGCGCGAGAGAGGTGAGAGAGGCGTTTGATTTGTGCGTGAAAGACGTGGAGAGGTTGATTTTAGAGAAAATTGGTGGTAATGGTGATGGTGGTACTAATAATAATAACGCGAGCGGAATTGGAGAAGGAGAGGAACAACAACAGAAACCGGCTGAATCAAAAGAAGAAGAAGACGATTGGGACGAAGATTGGGGCGACGACGACTGGGAAGATAAACAGAAGGAGAAAGCATCTGCGGCGTTGGAAAATACCATTTTAGCAACGGTGTCTCAGAAAGTAGTCATTCAGTTCTTCCCGGGTACGATCATTGCACCGTTAGGACCTTCGGCGTTTCGATTTCCCACGTCGTCCGCGGTCGGCGAGTTTGCGCTCGATTACTTCGGGGTTGAAAGGACGACGGCATCGGAACTCGATGGTAAAGAAACTTCCAGTTCGAAAAATAAAAATAAACAAACCTTCTCGCGCGCACAAAAACTGTCCATTATTGGCTCGCAACTAGACGCTTTCATCACCCACGGCTTAGGTTTCGATGATGAAGATCGCGTCGATTTCTACGCGCTCGGTCCGATTGCAAAGAATATAGCGCGAGATTGCGTGGATAGGAAAGACCAGAAGATTCCGAACGAAGACGATGAACTCGATACGTTAGCAGTATTAGGCGATAATGCGTACGAATCGATCGATGAAAAGTTGAGACAAAGCAAAAAAACGTGTTGCGTGATGTTGGTGGACCGAGCGATGGATCTCGCGAGCGCCTCCGCGGTATTCACAGATTCCTTCTACGGACGTATCGATGAAGTCGCGTCTACGAACGGAGCGTTTTCTTCGCTCGACGCTGAGAAACAGGTGAGCGACGAGACCGCGCATCGCGCTTTAGAAGAAGAACTGTCGAGGATGTCGTTTCGCGACGCGTGTAGGAAAGTTTCGAGATTACTCTCAGAAGCGGCGAGAAGTGACGGCGTACACGTCGAAAGTGTAATCGCAAACGCAGATGCGCAGACGTCGAATAAAAACGTTAATAATGATATCACGTCCGCGAGGTTACGCGCTCTGCGACAGGCAATATTAGATAGCGTAGGTAGTAGTGATGGTAGTCATAGTCATCAGTGGACGTTACGACTGGCGTCGGTCTGCGCGGCTGCTTTGGAACTCGAAGAAGGATCAGAAACGTCAGATGCAATTGGAAATGTGCGAACGCTCTCGGCGACTGCACACGCGTTTGGTTCTTCAGGTGTTGCTGCTGAACTCATCAGTGCTTTATCTGGGAAGAGAAAACAAGTGTGTGGCGTTTCGTGCGCGCGAGCGTTTGCGTACGTGGCTTGCGGCATGACGCTCGCGGGAGAAGCCGTCTCTCGAGAATCCAGCGCAGATGCTGCGATGCATCAAATGGACGTGAGCGATAGCGCATTATTCATGAATGGTAATAATGAAAGCGAAATATTTACGAGAAAAGATGCAAAAGCAATCGAAGAAGCTTTGAAATGTGCGATTTGTGAATGTGTCTGGAACGGCGACGATAGGAATAGCGAAAACGTCACTTTCCTGGGGAAGGAATTATACGACGCAATCTCCGAAGCTCGAGGGTTTAAAAAAGAAGGATATGAAGATGTATCGCGTGACGAAGGGAAGGAGAAAGAGAAAGAGAAAGAGAAAGAGAAAGAGAAAGAGAGTGATGATGAAGAAGATGGTTGGGGTAACGACGACGACGGTTGGAGCGTGGACGACGACCCTCTTTTAGTACACCCGTCGCCATCGTTGAAGACACCTCGAGTTGAACTTCCGGATGACGTTCGATTATTCCTGGACGATTTTGTTCAAGATAAAGCGCTATTCACGAGTACGTGCGAACTCATAGTCTCTTCTCGTGTCATATGCAGGGAAAAAACTTCAACATCAGGGGAAGGTATGATGAATAACGCTACCGTATCCATTCCGTTGAAGCACTCCCGAGGTTCACTCATCGAGAACGATGGTGCATTCACCTCTCTCGTTGCCGATATCGCATCGCGTGTCGCGTCATCGAACGATACTTCGGGGTGTTGCAAAGATGCCGAACGTATCACGGCGTCTGGATCCATCGGAACACTCCTCGCCTCGGCGACGTCCACCGCCGGTGGGTTCGTCAAAGGTTTTGGCTCTGGGCTCGGTAGACTCGCGGGTAACGTGCTCGATAAAGTTTCCAGCACGGTTTCGAACAGTAGAAAACCGAGTGACTGCGATTGTTTCGTTTTATTCGTCGTAGGGGGCGTATTTAAGGATGAAATTATGGCGGCAAAAAATGCATGGAGAGAAAACGGTGGTGAAGCGAGCGGGCGGTTACTCCTAGTCGGCGGCACGAACGTGCTTTCCCATCGCTCAAATTCGGTTTTTTGAAGTTAAAGCATAGCATAGCCAAATGGTATCATATATAATAACAATATCATATTTCTCTAGATATATCTTCATACGCTCGAATGGCTGCATCCGAGAGTGGGAGCACGAACTCGCTGTTCGACCACGCCATATCGTCCGGTAACCATCCTTTGAATATATCGCCGACATCATCTTGAGATGAACGACCGCCATAGATGCGATCACCGTCAAATTGAATCGGGTTCAAGCCACTGCGCAATCCACCGCGTTCATTTATTCGACCAGAATCGAGCATGAAGTCTAACCAAGCATCGATACCTGGGGACGATGACGGCGCGCTGTTTGGTACGGACGAAGTGTATCCTCCGCCCTCATTCAACACCGGGCGTACAAACACGTCGCAGTGTAAAGCCGTTCCAGACGGTGGAAATACCGGTTTCACCAGCGATGAGCGACGACACAAGGCTAAAACGTCGTCGCTACCACCAAAAGCGACGGATATATCACCGTTTTGTAACGCCCGGAGATACGTTTCGTCATCTGATACCTTGATTTTTGCGCGCAGTCGTCGCAAAGCGTCTCTCTGAGACCGTTCGTTATCAATAGTTTTCGGATTGATTGTATTACGAGGATCGCCCATTTTCAAAGCCGCGGAGAGAACTTCTCTCGGCGCATCCGCACACCCTACGAACGTTTTGTTCCCAAAGCGTGGATCGAAAACGTCCGTCCAATCGGTAATCGCCTCGACGCCTCTGGGAAGTTTATCCGCTCTGTATGCCAGCAATGTTGCCGTAACTCTGTACGGCACCGCGAACAGTCTTCCGTTGGGATCCGTGCTGCGAACAATGTCACCAGTTCTGTAATCGCGAAAACACAAATTCTTATATACATCTGGCAATTCTCGAAACCACCGCTCTTTACCGGTGATCTCAAACGGAAGAATGAGCTTCTCGCGAATCGCCGCTTTCAAATATGCATCGCCGAGCGTAGCTAACGTCGCGGTCGCGGCCGTTTTCGATAGTTTTTTCTTACCTTTCTTATCTCTCTGGTCGCTGCTATTCCTATTTCTGCTATTCTCGCTACTCTCCTCCTCGGCGTAAAAATCGTTTCCGTTCCCTCCTTCTTCTAGTATCGCCCTCCCTCTCCTCAAATCCTGAAACGACTTCGCCAACGACGCCGACACCGAGTGTTCCAACTTCAACCTAGGCGACGCCTGCGTCTCCTTAAAGTCTTCGAAAACGTTCGGTGGAATCGTCCCTCGCAACACGTTCACTCTCAGCGGAACGTCAAACTTAAACGCTCGCTTCGTCAAGCCCGGCGCCCCCCACTCGATGTCCTGCGGCGTCGCTCCCGCTTTCTCCGGAAAGCAAAAGTACGAGATCGAACTGCTACTACTCGCAACAGCAACGAACGCGGCAGAAGACGATGATGACATCGCCGCCCGCCGACCAATTAAAGATGAACGTGCTTTTCCTTCGTCTTCTTCTTTGAGCGCAAAAGCATCGTCATCTCTCGCAGCATTTTTACTCAAATCAACGTCGTCTGCTCTCCTCCCGTTTTTTACGTCGTTTACGCCGTGGGAAAACAAATTGGACGGGAAACAAAAACTCTCTCGCGTCGTCGTTCGTCCTTTTCGTCGTCGTCTGTTTTGATGAAACACCGCGAGAGGAAGTGAAGACGACAAAGACGAATTTGGCGACGGATGATTGGAAACGCCACGACCGGAAACGCCTCGACGTCGCGAAAGCTTAGAAAAAGCTTCACACGACGACGACGACGACGAAAACGAGTGGGACATTTTCTTTGTCTCGGCGAGAGAGACTCTCACCACCACCAGCACCCACAGTTGTTCGAAAGTAAGGGACTTCCTGTAAAGCGCTGGTGGAAATGGGGAGAAAAATCCTTCGCGAGGGAAATTCTTCATTTATTCGGTGCTCAACCTGCGCACCTGTTTCTCTGTACGCGCACACGAACGCACTCACCTTTTGCACACTCAGCACACGCAGCAGCACGACGAGTGCTACGATGTTGTTCTCGCGAGGAGCGCAAATGACGACGACGTTCGCCTCTCATCATCAAAACAATAACACCTTTAAAAGTGGGAAGTCCTCATCCATCGTCACCCGCCGTCAAGGTTCTACGTCTTCGTTTACGTCGCAAAAGTTGGCCCGAAAGTCGAGGAGGACGTTGAAGGTGAACGCGTCCTCAGTCGAAAAGCTTCGATTCTTATCCCCTCAGGAAGTGAAGCAAGTGAGAGAGGAGTTCGGGACGCCGGTGTACGTGTACGATTTACAAACGCTGAAAAACCAAGCCGAGAGTGCGAAAGCGTTTCCGAACGCGTACGGGTTGACGGTGAGATACGCGATGAAAGCGAGCCCGAACGGGTCGATTTTGAAGACGTTTTTGAACGAAGGGTTACACATCGACGCGAGTTCTGGGTACGAAGTGGAGAGAGCGGTGAAGGCTGGGTTTACGTACGACCAGGTTTCGCTCTCGACGCAGGACTTTCCGGATTTCTTCGATCGGCTCGTCGAGAAAGGATTGAAAGTGAACGCGTGTTCGTTGTCGCAGTTGGAGAAGTTCGGGGAGAAGTTTCCAGGGAAAGAAATTGGTTTGCGATTTAACCCTGGGTTAGGAAGCGGTGGGACCGGGAAGACGAACGTCGGTGGACCGTCCTCGTCGTTTGGGATTTGGTACGAGTTGTTACCGAAGTGCCAAGAACTCGTGGCCAAGTATAATTTGAAAGTCGAAAGGATTCACACGCACATCGGGTCTGGAAGCGACCCAGCCGTGTGGCAAAAAGTCAGTGGGATGAGTTTAGATTTGTGCGAAAAGTTCCCGGACGTTGTGTCGTTGAATTTAGGCGGTGGGTATAAAGTTGGACGCATGTCAGGTGAGAAATCGACCGATTTGAGCCTCATCGGCGAACCGGTGAAAGTGGCGTTTCAAGAATTCGCGAAAAGAACCGGACGAGAATTGAAATTAGAAATCGAACCGGGAACTTTTTTACTCGCCAACTCGTGCTCGGTCGTTTCCACCGCTCAAGATATCGTCGAAACCGGCACGAGCGAAGGGCACACGTTCATCAAGCTCGATTGCGGCATGACGGAAGTCCTCCGTCCGTCCTTGTACGGCGCGCAGCATCCGTTAATCAACGTCACCAGCCAAGGTGAACTTGCATCCAAAACGAAAAAATACGTCGTCGTCGGTCACTGCTGCGAAAGTGGCGACTTGATGACCCCGGCCCCGGATGAGCCGGAAACGATAAGCGAACGCGAATTGGGAGAAATCAACATCGGCGATTTGGTCGTCATCGAAGGTTCGGGAGCGTACTGCGCCGGCATGAGCAGTAAGAACTACAACACCTTCCCGGAAGCGCCAGAGGTGATGAAAACGAGTTCGGGTGAGTTTAAGGTGATTAGAAAGAGGCAAACCGTGGACCAGATTTTGGCCAACGAGGTTATGATTTAATAATACTAATACTACTTTTCTCTCCTTCTTCGCGTTGTTAGATATCATCCACGTCGTCATATTAAAACTCCTCCATAAAACAACACATAAATACCCGCGCAAAGAAGCGATTAATACCACGCGCAACGACACAAAAATCAGAACAAAAAGTAATATCTCATCATGACCTTCTCCTCATTCTCGCGAGCAGCAATACCAGCGCATTGGCTGCGCGCAAAGTACCAAACCGCCGGGGCGAATTCTTCCCGAACGCAAAGATTAATGACGACGACGAGGATATCAACGAGAAGAACAACACCATCTTTTGTTCAAAGTTCCTACCAAACGCTCGAACAAACCCTCTCCAAAATAAAAGATTTACCACCCTCGGAGCGCCCAGAGGCGCTTCGCATGGCCGAACAACCCGTGAAATCACTCCTGAACGAAATGAAAGAAAACGAAACGATTTCCAAGTGGAACTCTCTGGGAAAAATCCAAAGCGAAAACGTCTTCCCGCGAGCGTTTACGGAAGTCGGCTTGACCGACGTGGACGCGAAAATCGGCACCCCGAACAACGATGCGGATTTTAATTTTATCGTTACGGTAACCGTGACGACGTCGCTGTTAGCGGTGATCATTGGGGTGACGTTACCCGGGGATTGGGGCGCGTTTGGGAGTTATCTGATGGGTGGCGTTTCGCTCGTCGTTTTAGCCGTCGGGAGTACGGCGCCTGGTTTACTTAAAGTTGGCGTAGACACCGTTTCGAGACTCAACCCGGAATACATGGAAAGAATCGTCAAACACGAAGCCGCGCATTTCTTGATAGCTTACCTCTCCGGTATTCCCGTATCCAGCTACTCCTTGGGCTTGATGGAGATGCACGTGGAACTCTTGGAGGCGAAGATCGAGAAAAAGTTAGTCGGTAAAGCGGGCGTCATTACCACGGAAGAAATGGAAGCGTTAGCCGTCGTCGCCATGTCTGGCGTCGCCGCCGAGGCGAAATATTTCGAAAAAGTCGCCGGGCAAGAGGCGGACTTGTTCTCGTTGCAAAAAGCGATGAACAAAACGGAACCGAAACTCGGCGCTCAAAAAGAACAATCCGTCACGCGGTGGGCGGTGTACAAAGCCGCGAGAATCATCACCGATAACGAGAAATCGTACGAGCAGTTGTACCAAGCCATGAAAGAGGGTAAATCAGTCGCCGAGTGCGTTAAAGCCATCGAGAGTGTTTAATGTAGTATATCGACCATGAAGTTGTTATGTAATAGTATTTCTCCGCAAAACGTCACTAAATATGACGACAAGAATAATGCGCTCGATGACGACGACGACGTCCTCGTCCTCGTCGCGAAGAGTAACTAAAATCTCCTCACCGTCTTCTTCTTCCTTTTCTCGCCGAAGAGCGTTGCTTTTTGGGAGTTCGGCGGCGTTTCTGCGAGCATCTTTGCGCGCTGACGCTTTGGATAACGACGACGACGATTCAGACGAGAATGAGAAAGAAAAACGAGCTTTACAAATCATCCTCGCCAGCACAGACGACTCCTTAGATTTGAGCCTACCTCGAAACACGAAAGGGTGCGACTTGTACGAGCGGTCAAAACAAGTGGACGACGCCGTGGAGACTTTAGTCAAGTTGAAAAGAAACGGGAAGAAAATGAGTTTGTCCTCGGGGAAAGCGGATGGTGTGTGGGAGGTGTTTTACGCGCCGCACATCGAACGATTGAGCAGACCTATAGGAGTGAAAGCGAAACCTCTGAGATACACGATAGAGAAGAATAGAATTGTGAGCGATGTTTCGCTGACGACGAACAAACCGTTCGAGACGCAAAGTTGGTGGTGCGCGAGCGGGAGTTTGAAGGAGTCCGCCAGCGAGAAGGAGGAGGTGTCGTTAAAGTTTACGGACTTTTGGGTGTCGTTAGGGGCAGAGTTACCGACGACGTCTCCAAACGAGACGGGAGAAGCGGACGCGTTTGATAAAATGGTTCAGAAGTTGGGAACGGTTGGATTCATCGAACAGTTGGGTGCGTTTCCGGTGTTGTATTATAGCGACGACGTGTGCGTCTTTAGATTTCCGCCTTTGCAATCGAACATCGCGGCGAGAAGGGTAGCCAAACTCTCGGATTGGGAGGAAGAGGAACTGGAAGAGGACAATAGCTTAGATACACACCGGAGTTTTCTAAATGCTAGTTAGTATAAAAATCTAATCTATTTCTATTTCCACTCCCGCTTCTTCTTCGCTCCTTCGCGAACGCTCTTGGAAAGCGTGACCAACGCAAATGCTGCGAATCCTAGTTTGAAAACGACTTCTTTAAACGCCTTTTGTTCCTCCTCCGATCGTTCCGCGACTATCGCTTTCGAAGACGCCTTTCGTTGGCGGCGGTTGCTGTTGGCGGGCCGTTTTCGCTGCTGCTGCTGCTGCTGCTGCTGCGCGTCTCTCCGCCGCCTGAGCCTGTACGATAAAATATTTTGAGCGAAGACGATCGGAGAAAGAAATAAGCGACGCACCATTGTTGTTCGACGTTCATCCGCGGCATTCTTTTCGCTCGCGAGAAGGTCTTTTGCGCTCGTGGCGACCGACGACGGCGATTTCTTATCGCCGGTGGCAGATTTCATGTTCTCTTCCTCCGCCGCTAACAACGCCGACGCGGACGCTTTCTTCTTCGTCTTTAACGCCTTCTTTCTTTCCGCTTCTTTCTTCTTCTTCTTCTCCTCGAAGTCTTTCTCCTTCTCTTCTCGTTTTAGTTCCATTTCTTGCGTGAGCATAGAAGGAACGTCGCACCGCGATTCCCAATCAAACGCGTCCGGGTACTTGAAATACACTCTCCGAAACGCGTCTCTCGTTTCGCCGTCTTTTGCGACGAGATACGCGGTTTTACCACGCCACGGAACGGAAGGATCAACAGCAGCACCATCATCACCAGTTTGAGGATTCAAACACGCGGATTCAAGCATTTGCGTCAGCGCGTCAACGTCGCCAGTTCGCGAAGCCTTATGGAGTTCTGGTTCTGGAGTCTCCACGATTTTCTTCGCTTTCGCGGCTTGCTGTTGCTCGTATTCTAATTGCTTTTGCATTATTAAATCTACTTTACTTTTACTCTCCGTCGTCGTTTTCCTCGTTTTTTTCACTTCTTTCTTCTTCTTTTCGACGATTTCAATCCCGGTCGTGGTCACCGAGAGCAACTTCGCGATGGTTCGTTTCGTTTCGTTCAACGTCGGTCGAGCGGTCATAAACGGCGTTTTCCTCACGCGCGGGTCCTTTTTACTCAAAATATTATTATCGAATAACGTCCGCGCGTCTGTTTTTGAAACGGAGATGAATATCCTCGCGGCTTCCTGTTCGTATGTATATGTACGTAAGAGCGCGATACCGCGAGAGAATACATTAAAAGTCGTCAGTTTTTTTCTCAAACGATACAATCGAATAATACGATAGAAGATAAACAAAGATAAAAAGAGTAGTATTTTCTTCCGTCAGAACTCATAATTATACTTCCATCATCGCGAAAGGCGTTCGGAAAGCGAGCTTAATCGCCGCGAAATGTTTCGCCTTAAAAAAAGCGCGCGTTACGTTTAAAACGCGCGCTCTCCGGTGTAGTTGTATCCATCACCCGGAACAAAAAGTACTCTTCGCAAACGACGAGAAAGAAACAAAATCGAAGAAAAAACGTACGTTCAAATACTCCTCTTTCCAATTCTCCATCGCGTTTGTCACGTCTCTCACCAAAGACATCTCGTTTTGGCGTCGCATGGAACTCCCCGCGCTCTTAATCGTCTTCCCGCCTTGATCCTTCACGCTTTGCCTCCCTCCGGCTTTCGCGCGAACGACGTACCGATGAAACGTTTTCGATTTCAAAACAGACTCGGTCGAAGCGATCGTCGCGTTCGCACTCTGTCCGTGAAACACTTTCCTCGCGTCAAACGCCGCCGCGGCAAAGTGTCCTCCTCTCGCTAAAATAACTACCCACGGCTTTTCTCGATCTCGCCGTAAATTTTGCATCGCCTCGGCCACGGTCTGATTGGCCTCCGCCGATGCCGCGTTCCCTTTAAAGTCCACATCATCCGGTAGCAAAATCGCTCTGTACATCGCGAAACACTTCTTCTCCTCCCCTTCTTCTTGAAACACAATCTTCGCGCCACTCTCGTTCGACGTCTTCGACGTCGCCGCGACTTCGTACTCTTTCTTTTTCTCCTTTCTTTTCATCATCCGCTTCTCTTTCGCTCGAACAGCGTCGTGCATGAAATCACCTTCATTTTCACCCTCACCGTCGCTGCTCGAAACATCATCCTCATCATCACTGCTGTTACTGCTGCTTGTCAAATCATCCTCTCCGCTTCCACTGATGGACTCTTCTCCGTCGCTTTCTTTAGTACTTTTCTCACGCGCTCGCAGGTCAAATTTTTCCTTAAATTCGAGTTCCGAAAGCTCTCGTTTCCCCTCCAGTTGCCGCTTCCGATTGTACCGATACAGATCGCCTTTCATTTCCCGATGCCACTCCTGAGGGGACGAGAAACCGAGATCTTTCCATAAATTGACGTTGCCTTTTCTTTGTTGTTGCTTTTGTTGAGCAGCGATGTTCGCGTTCGCATCTTTATCGTCTTCAAAGGGAAGCGTTTGATCTCCTCCGTTAGGGGAATCGGCGACGAGAATGGTCGCGCTATCGAGCGCGATTTTAGAGATTTTCAACGTATTCGAGAGATCAAAGACGTCCATTACGTACGCGTGCGTGTTTAGTAAGTGCTGCTAAGTTTGCAAATCGTGCTCATTTTGTTTTCTATCTGCTGTGCGTTTGCGCTTCTTCTTCTTATTTTAATGAGGGATTGGACAAAGCTTTGAGGTGCCACAAACAACTCCGAAGGGGCGAGAACGCTCGTCACGTCTCGGTTTCATCTAAAGCCTTCTCAATCTCCCTCATCAACTCCTCGAACGTCGGCGCAAAGAAATGCCCACCTTCCGGAAACTCCACACATTTCGCGTCCAAGTTTTTCGCGAACCGTCTCTGCACATCAATCGGGACCAGGTGATCTCTCGCGCCGGCGAAACAGACGCGGAACTGAGTATTCTCCTGTATTTTGCGGTAGTCCCACGGGGTATCGAAATAGCCGGATGCTCTTTCTGTCGCATCGCCGAGGTCGTCGTCGTACCCAGCGCACACGCATGTGCCTTTGACTTTGTATTTCTCTGCGTATCGCGCGCACGCGACTGCGCCGGAGCTGTGGCCGATGAGGATGGAATATTCGTCCGCTGCGAGTTCGTCTCGGACGAACGGGAGCCAGATGGACTGTCGACTGTTATGAAATTGGGAACAAAAGGTCAGCAAATGCAGGCTTCAAACACACACTCTCGAATCATATTTAACGCGTCATCATCAAAAAAGGAGAGAATACTAAGTAACTCAAAGAAATACCATAAGTGTGGATCGGGAAAGTCTCTTAAATCCAGCGTAAACTTCTCGCGCAAGTGTGC
>JACLAA010007301.1_pt1 | contig 26285 bp, 27 predicted proteins | sample 8027891 | NCBI WGS metagenome assembly JACLAA01 (sample SAMN15724900, study PRJNA655200) | protist metagenome | isolation source: fluorescence activated cell sorting (FACS) single amplified genomes of... | place: Spain: Blaines Bay Microbial Observatory, Mediterranean Sea | collected 2016-01-19 | reverse complement strand
AAGAACAACGGGGCGAGAGAGAACGCCGCGGATATAGCGTCGTCGGCGGCGGCGGCGGCGGCGGCGAGTGCAACGAACAAACGTTTCGGCGCGCGGAGAAGGAGTAAATACGATCCCATCGCAGCAGCGACGGCGATGCACGAAAGGGGACCACCGTTATCGCAAGTCCCGCAGCTTCGTCAGCTGTTTATCGTCGCCAAGGAACAGGAAATGAAGATGGATGCGTTTCTGGTAAACGTGGAGAGGAGACTGTGCGCTTCGTTGAGGAAAAAAGAACGAGCATCGAAAGCGCTCGTAGAAGCGATTGCTGCTGCAAAAATCTTAACCGTGGAGGATGCCATCGATTTGACGCACAGATTGAGACAGGAAACTGGCTCCTACGCGTTAATGGCGCACACTGGATTTGAACACTCCGATTTCCTCATTTGTTGTAAATTCGCCGAAGGCGATTCGAGAATATTAGAGTTGAAGCTAGCCAGAGACAGAGTGAAAACGCCGAACGTCAACGAACGCGAGTCCGAACGCGTGGCGAGAGAAAAACTCGTGGAAGGTTTGCGCGCGGATCAAACGCAAGGCATGACGATTCAAAAAGCGTGGAGACGCAGATGGAGAGAAGCGTACGATTTAGCCGAGATTGCGGCGAGAGCCATCGTGGATGATTGGAACGAGCAATCAGACGCCGAACACAACGCCGGTCAAATCCTATCAAGGTTATAATGAATTAAATACACGTGTAGTCATTTTTTTAACGCAGTACTGTAGTAGTAGAGTTTTGTATACAAGGTACTAGATTACGCGGACAACAAACAACACAATTTTTATGAGTTATTATCAAAACGGATTGCCGAAGCGCTGCATTAAGCTCGGAATATCCTGGGTCAAAACCTCTTCTATGGACGACAACGCCTTCTTGTCCACTCGAGGGAACTTGTGAAGTTGCATCGGCTCCAAAATTGCCGCGAATCGTTCCGGGTTTGGTAAATCCCCGGGCGGCAAATTGTTTTCCATCGTCGTCTTCCGGAATTCGTCGTGGATGTTGGCCAATAATTTCTTCTGTTTCTTTTCGTGACCAAACGCCGTGGGCATTTGTTTCCACAAGTCTCCTATAATCATCATGTGCGTTCTCAGCGCTCTCGTTCGTTTCACGAACTCGTTCACTTTTCTATCGCACGACTTTGCCGGAATGTTCATCAAATCCGCCATCAACGCCTCGTGTTCCATTTGAAAAATGTCGTGCATTTTATTCACGTCCGTTTTAATCGGTTCCGTATTGAAAGACCCAACGTACACTTTGCACACTTCCGGCGTCATAAACACTTTACCTAAACTCCACATCAGAGCGCCGTACACTCTCAACAATTGCTGTTCGCTCACTTGATCGGCTTTGTTCAACACGACTCGCACTTTATCATCGTGGCCTCTCAACGCGTTGATGACCGATTTGAATTCATCGGAAATATCCAACTTGTACGGATCAAAGAGTAACAAAATAATATCGCTTCTCGCGGCAAACCAGTTGCAAATTTGCGGAAACGAGTACCCGCGATCGATCCTTTGCTTCTCGCCGGAAAGTACCCCGGGCGTGTCGATGAGGGAAACCGAATTCAACAACTCGGCGTCGCACTGAGAACCTTCAAATTTGGATAAAAATCCAGTCCCAAAGGACTGTAAACCAGTGTATGGTAAGGCAGAATTGACCGCCATTGTATTCCCCGGCGTCGTTCGATCGTCCAACCCGTGCGTCAAAACCACGAACCTATCCGTGGTTGGTTCCGGCCCGATGTGCGCGCCCGGATACGGTCTCTTCAACAAGTGCTGAATAAACGTCGTCTTCCCGGTCGAATACTGCCCCAACAACAAAACGTTCGGTTTCCCGTCGAAATCACCATCCGTTAACAGCGGTCCATAAAACGAACCAAACTTATACGCCTCTTCTAAAGGTTTAATCTTCGTCTTGTACAACAACTTCAACCCGTCGACGATGCCGGTCACCGTCTTCGCGTCCACCTTCGCCTGCCGCTTCTTCTCTTTCTTCGTCTGCGCGCCGCCTCCCAACATGTTCGACGCTTTATTCCTCCCATCTTTGATCTTTTCCCCCGGCGATGCCATGAACGGATTGGACGTGAAATCATCGTCGTCTTCTTTCCGTCCGCTCGTTTCGTCCAAACCTTCCATCTTCGCTAACGGCATCTCGCCTTGCCTTCTCTCCAACTCCGTTTGCAAATTCGCCACCGACGGCGACACGCCAATTTGCGCCAACGCGATCACTCGCATCGCGCGTATGAATCCATCTTTATCGAGATACCCTTGCCTGTTCAAATCCGCGCACCCCCAAACTTTCGCCAACGCTTGCTGATTGAGTGAAGACTTCGAGAAAAAAACAACCGCATCGTTCCCGGTGATTCGTCCGTCGTTGTCCGTGTCGCACAACGGAAACCACTGGCGGTACAGTTTCTCGTCCGCAAAAGGAGAAGCCATTTAAATCTAGATCGATCAACAAAAAGCGAACGCGAATTTGTCTGACGCAAAAGATGTGATCGCGCACGCTTTCTCTTTCACGCGTAGTGGTCCTCTTCTTCTTCTTCTTCTTTGTCTTCTTCGTCGGGCGAATATTCCAATGTTCAACTGTTTTTGTGGTGTCTTTTGACAAGACTTTTTTATGAAGATTGCGTTAGATACGTCGCGTTATATTCTATGTATACATGCAATCACAACAAACTTTCTGCTTTGCTTTTGTTTTAATCGCTTTTACTACGTTTTCTTCTGCACGCTATCTTTTTTAAATCTCCTCCTTCCTATATATATAGTAGTATTGATGATTTGTTTTCTTCGCTGCGCGCTCTCTCTATTAACAACATTTCGCAACAGGACCAAAAGTCCCGGCGGCTCGTTCTTTTTCCATCTCCTCTATGGTGACCGACCCGCTCCGAGATTCGTTCTCTCGAGATTGGTCGTGGTGGTGATGGTGTCTTCCACCAGGCATGTACCCTATTTTTACCCCGTTGGTTTCATTCGTCGGGTCTAAGTACCCTTCTTCGATTTTGTTACAGATTACGCGCGCGGTTTCGATGAACGCGCCTTCGACGTTGGCAGAAGTCATCGCGCTCGTTTCGACGAATAAGAGACCGTTTTCTCTTGCAAACCGTAACCCTTCCTCTTCGCTGACTTGTCTTTGCGCCGCAGCGCCGTCGGCTTTGTTTCCTACCAGAGTAATCGTCGCGTACTCGTTCGCGTGGCGCCGACAATCCTCCAGCCAAGCGTTTAAGTTTTCAAACGTTTCCCTGCGCGAAACGTCGTACACGAGCAACGCGCCCGCGGCGCCTCGGTAATACGATCGCGTTATCGACCGAAACGATTCTTGTCCAGCCTGTTTAATGCGATGAAAAGTTTAGATTAGTATCATTACTACGTAAAAACGTACCGTGTCCCAGATTTGCAACTTGACCTGTTGATTATTGATGGTCACCATTCTCGACCCGAACTCTACGCCGATGGTTAAATCGTGCACGCGTTGGAACCTTTTATCGGTGAACTGTAACAACAGGCACGATTTTCCCACGCCTGAAGTTTCGTTTAAGCACGAGAAAGAGAGAGAGAGAGAGAGAGAGAAAGTCAGACGAGCGTTTTTTATGATTTCGAGGAACCCGCTCTTAGTATAAGTAACGGTAAAGAATAATAGAATGTGTTTACCTGTATCGCCGATGATTATGTATTTAAACAAGTACGCGTAACTCATTCTTCTGTGGTAGATTTCGGTCTGCTTCTCCTCCTTGGCTTTTCGTCGCGTAAAGAGAAAGAGAGAAAGAGAGAAAGAGAGAGTACTTTGTGGCTTATATCAATGGGGAAAAAAGGAAGAATTTCGCAAGTTGTTTACTATGAAAAGTAATAGTAGTTATAGTATTACACATCTCTCTCTCTCTCTTTACTTTGCAACAGGAGGAGAAGAAGCAGCAGCTGCTCGTCGTCGAAGGACTTCCTCCATCGGGTCTCTGTTTTCGAATGTCGTGATAATGATGAGAATAATAAGCGATGATGATGAAGCAGATGACGCACAAGAATGATGAAAGAAAGAAGAACAAAGCGGAGTAAAACGAGACGTAAACGACTCCGAACAACGACTTACTCGGCGACGCTATCCTTATACAATCGCAAACAAAACGCAGACGACGGGAGGAGGACGACCAAAGCCGCCGCGACTCTCGCGTACGACACGTCGACTTTTTTCAGGAGGAAAGATGATGAAGCAGACGACGACATCGGAGATGTGAAGAAGTTGAAGGTGCACTTTTAACTGAAAATACTCTATAGAAAAAAATTATTCAAACGTGGACGCGTCGATGACGTATCGCTTCGTGGAGTCGTTCCCTTTCTCTAACAATTGCAAGACGTTTGGAATATCGCGGACGGAGATGATATTCACGTCCGGGAAGATTTTATGTTTCCAACAGAAATCAACCGTTTCTTTCGTTTCTTTCACGCCGCCGATTAAGGAACCGTGTAAAGAGATGTCGTTCCAGATGAATTTGGTTCCGGTGATTGCGACTGGTTTCGTGTTTAAACCGATCAAGACGTAATGTCCGTGCGTTGCGAGCGCGTCTGCGGCAACGTCGTAAAACTCTTGCGGCGAAGGATTCTTATCGCGTTTATCCTCTCTGGAACTCGGGCTGCCTCCTTCCGGAGTAGACGGCGACGCGTCTTCCTCCGAAGGAATAGCGCCCACGGTATCCAGAATTATGTCGAGCGCGTGATCTCGTTTTAATTTGTTCATGGCGGTGACGGAAGAGGACAAGACGAAATGTTTCGCGCCGATTCTTTTCGCTTCCTCTTCTTTGTTTGGACTGTGCGAGATGGCGAACACCTCGACGTTCATCGTCGATAAAATCTTGATACCCATTTGTCCAAGTCCTCCGAGTCCTCTCACGCCTACTTTCACGGGCGTTTCAGATGGCAACGATTGAGCATCTCGAGTTTTTTTCACCACGTCGATGTATTTTTTACACGGCGAATACATCGTAATCCCGGCGCAAAGCAACGGCGCGCACTTTGCTAAAACCTCGTTGAACTCGCCTTCGCTTTCGAAATCCTCCTTCGCGAAGGGGAACTTCACGGCGAATCGATGGTCCACGACGAACTTATCCGAGTAACCACCTATAGTTTGAACTTGATTCTTACCGTGTAAAGAGTGTCGCGTATCAGCACCGTACGTCCAAGTCGGTGTATTTTTACAATACTGCTCTTCGTCGTTCGCGCACGCCGAGCACGACAGACACGACTCGACCATACAGCCGACGCCGACGATATCGCCGATTTCAAAATCGGTCGCTTTCGAACCGACTTTTGTCACCACGCCGATGATTTCGTGACCTGGTACTAAAGGGTACGAGTGCTGCCCGACGTCGTGCGCGATGAAATGCAAATCTGTGTGGCATATCTGGTTTGCGAAAAGAGAGAAGAAGAAGAAGAAGAAGAATATTTTTTTTTTCAGTGGCTGGCTTCCGAGAGACGTCTCGTTGTAGATACAAAAAAAAAAAATTTATCGCTTGCTCGAACGCCGCGCGTTCGATCTCTCTCGTCCGCGCGCGTTACGCGCGCCCGGCTCAGAATACTTTCTTCGTCAAAGTCTCGCCTCAACTGCGAGTTTCAGTGGACAATTCTCGATAAGTTTTTGGTCATCATCGCCGGAAAGAACTCGCGAGAGAGGCAGAAGAAAGAGAGATACAAAAAAACAAAGAGAGAAAAACCTCTCTCGGAGAGCGTTTTTAAAAAACACCACCACGATTTATAATATAAAGTACGCCGCAATATTTCACGTCCAAAACGACGTGAGATTCCCCAGAAGGCACTTCTCTTTCCATCGTCATCTGACGCATGTTTTGCGTCGACCTGGTCGTCGCCGCGAACACTTTACATTTCATTTTTGGTCTTTTAATAATGTTTACGCGTGTCTTTTAATTGTGTGTGTTTTATTTTGTTCTTCTTTCCTCCGTGTATTTTTTACCAAGAAAAGAGGAGAAAAATCAAATCAAAAGATATCTCGAGAAGAGCGCACGAGCGAATCAAAAAGCGCACAAAGAGGAGGACTTTTTCTTTCGAAAGAGACTTTGGATGGATTAAAAAAAAATGCTTCATACAAGCACACTGCTTTCGACGTAAATCTCGATCGCAAACAAAAATAAAAACTCTTCTTCTGCTCGAGAGAGAGAGAGAGAGAATTTGAAGGCGAGGATGACGCGTTAGGTTGAATTCCTCCGTCGTCGATTGAGAGTCAGAGAGAGAGAGAGATTCGTTTGTGTCATCGAAGGAATTCAAATCCACCTGTCCCGAATCGGCGGCAACACACAAACGCTCCCGTCTCCTACTTTTTTCGAAAAAAAAGGCAATCGGCTTGCGCGCGCGCGCGGAGAAGAAGGAAGAGAGACGCGAACGAGGGATTCGAAAAGCGAACGCAGAATTGAGTGAAGCGTATATTTACGAGTGAGAGTAAATATTTGTTGAAGAGATTTAGCGTTCGTCGTTTCCTCGTTGCGTGTGCGCAGTTGTTTAATCCGCGTAACTCGCATCGGAATTTGCGTATCTTTTTGGTGAAGGAGAGAAAGAACGCCTTTTTCTGCCCAAAGAAAAAAGGTGGAATTTTTCAGATCAATAAAAAAAAAGCACAACACGCATCGATGTCCGGCGATGCTGCTGGTGTCGAGAATACGGCGCATAAACCGCCGCCGCGGACGACGACGGTTGGAACGAACGACGCGCAGAAACAGCAGAAACAGAACACGAAGAAGAAGAACAACGCAGGACTCCCGACGGCGTATCGGCACAACGATATGAACGACACGACGTCCGACGCGAAGACGTTCTCAGCCACTGAACAACAACAAATGCACATGCAGCAGCAACAACAACAACAGTACGCGCAAGCGGCGGTGGTGCAGCAGTACGCGCAGGCGTATTATTATCAGATGGCAATGGCACAGAGCATGGCGGGTGGGCCGCAAATGCAGCAGAGAACGCCGAGAGCAAGCGCTGGGGAGGAGCACATGCAGCAGATGATGATGATGCAACAGCAGCAGCAGCAGCAGCAACAACAACAACAACTACAACAACGGCAGACGGGCGAATCGAATCAGCAACAACCGGGAGGGGGGATGTTTAACATGCCCAACGCGAACTCGTACATGCAGATGGCAATGATGAACCTGCAATTTGCAGTCGCGTTTCAACAACAGCAACAACAAACGTCGACGGCGGGAGGAGGAGCGGCGTTTGCAAACGGTCAGGTTGGGTATAACTACCCGCCCGGGTACTACCAACAGCCTCAGCAATACATCACGCCGATACAGCCAAACGAAATGAACAACGCGAACGCGAACAAAGGAAGTGCGAGTGGGAAAACGAACGGGACGCGAACGTCTCGGAAACGGAAAACAGACGCAGAAAGAGCGGCGAGAGTGTGCGTTAACTGTCAGTGCACAGATTCTCCGTTTTGGCGGAAAGAGAAGAACGGCGAGGGGAGTTTGTGTAACGCGTGCGGTTTGTATTTTGCTAAAAACAACGCGCCGCGACCGGTTGGGCTTTGGAAACGCGAGAGAAATGCGAATACGCTCGTTTTGAAGGAAGCGAGGCTTCAGCAACAACAGCAGCTGGCTGCTCAACAGCAGCAACAACGTAACGGTGAAAGAGGCGCTCCAGCGACTTCTCCAAATAATCATACCTCTGAAGAAGAAGGTGGATATCAACAGCAGCAAAACGATTCCGGATCTGGTCGACAAAACCAGAAAACTGCATCGAACGAGGTAGGCAGCGACGGCGCCAAGACGGAATCCGTGGAAAAGGCGAATCAATCCGGCGGAAACTCCTCTGACGAGAACAACGAAAAAAAAGGAGGAGGGTCTGAGGAGAACACCGACGACGACGAAAATGAAAACGAAAACAAACTGGAATGGAAGAGAGCGAAAGTCGTCTTGGAGACGACGGGCGAGAGAATATTAGTAAGAGTGAGCGAGAGTGTAGAGAGAGGTGGGAGTAACGAGAGAGAGAGAGAGAGAGAGAATAATATACAAAATTGTACCTTACCAGGTAGCATAATACCTATGTAATATCGTGTTGTAAATACAAGAGATATCTCATAAAGAGAATTATCTTTGAAAGAAACGAGACGAGTACGTAAGCCCTGCTCTTATTCCATGCCGAGTTTTTTCTTTGCTTTCGCGATTATGCTTCTTCGTCGATCCTTCGCGCTCGTTTGCTTCTCTTTCGTTCTCGACGCTTGCAACGCTTTTTTCACGCCTCTTTCGCCCGCCTCTCTCGCTTTCTTCGCCATCTCCTCGCGTTTTGCTTTCATCTCCAACCGCTCGCGTTTCCCCGGTTTGCCTTTTTTCTTCGCTACTACTCCTTTCGCAGGCTCTTCATCTTTACTATTCTTCTCCTCGTCCTTTCCTTTTTTCTCCGTCTTTGTCTTCTTCTTCTTCGTCGTCTTCTCTTTCCCGCTATCGCTCAAAGGAGCTTTCTTTTCGCCGCCGTCACCGCTATTACTCGCATCTTTAATTCTCTTTCCCGCTTTCTGTCTTCGAATCGACTGCATCTGCCTCCGACCGACTTTCTCCTTTGTCTTCTTTTTCGTTGTATTCCGCGCTTCCTTTTCCTCCTCTTCTTCTTCCTCGTCTGCGTTTCCGTCTTCGTTCGCTTCTTTCCTCCTCTCTCTCTCCTCTTCCTCTCTCGCCTCCTCTTCCTCTCTCCTCTTCCGTTTCAGTCGTATTCTCGCTAACCGTTCTAAATGCGTTTCCGTTTCCTCCTCTCGTTCCCCGAATTTACGTTTGCTCGACGCCGGTATGAAATACACGTTGTCTTTTTTCCTCTCGTCTTCGAGTGGTAACGAAGCCACTCGTTTCTCGTGTCTCTTTGACCGCTCGTGTTCTCGTTTCGCTTTCTCGGACAAGACGAGACCGTGTCTTTCGCAGACGGTGCATTTCAACGCCACGAATGACGATGAATTCCTTTTGAGCTTCTCTTTTTCCGTCTCTTTGTCTTCTTCTGACTCGTCCTTGTCGTCCTTCTCGTCGTCCGAATGCATCCTCCTCCCGGCGGCGTTGGTGTCGTCTGATTCTGATTCCGAGGATGAATCCAAATCAACCATCCCGCCGATGCTTTCCATGCTTCCATCGCTATCGCTATCGTCATCTGAAGAACTAGTGTTATTCTCTTCTCCTTTGGGTCTCAACCCGTCGCCGTAGAGGTAGTTCCAGTCGCGTCTTTTAAACATCTTTCTATTATAATGAAGAGAGAGAGTTGACCGCTTTCGGGAAAATCAAATCTCCTCAGATGTGAACGCGCGCTTAAGTGTTGCGCTTAAGTGTGACGGAATAAAATGCTTTCAGCGAGAGCGCTTAGTTTTGGAGGGGAACGTGAGGCTCTATTTGTTTTGTCGTCGTCTTCGTACTCGTCGTTTTCGAGCAAGAGGAGCGGGAGGAGCTCGTCGTCATCATCGTTCGTCTGCTTCTCTGCGCGGGGAAAAGAATCGGATTGGATAAAGAGAAGAAGAAGAAGAAGCGTCGACGGAGGAAAAGGAAAAGGAGGAAAAGGAGCGACAGTTGCGAGTGGTGCTTTAACATCGATGGTATCATCGATGGACCCAACGACGCGGGACTTTATGATGACACACGCGGTCGTTCGAGATGTCGTGGCAACTGTTCTCACCATATCTGGGTCGTTGCTTTGGGTGAAACTGTTCGACGAACTCGCCAGAAGAGAGATTTTAGAGGCGAAACTCTCGCGCAAACTCGTCCACGTCACGTCCGGGACATTTTTTGCAATGACGTGGTGTTTATTCGGCGACCAGTGGTATTCGAAGGCGTTCGCGACTCTGGTGCCGAGTTTACAGGCGTTTAGGTTGTTCGCCATCGGGAGCGGGTTGATCGAGAATAAAAACGCGGTGCGAGCGGTGAGTCGAGGAGGCGGGAAAGAGGAGTTGTTATACGGGCCGTTTTATTACACGATCGTGTTGATGGTGACGACTTTATTGTTTTGGAGAGAATCGCCGGTTGGGTTTTTAGTCGTGTCGCTCATGTGCGGCGGCGACGGCGTCGCGGATATCGTCGGCAGACGGTTGGGGAAAACCGGTAAAAAATGGCCGAAACCGTTCGACGAGCGTAAATCCTTCGCCGGGAGCGCGGCGATGGTCGTCGTCGGATTTCTATTCACGGTCTCTTTAACCCATCTGTTCGGTGTCATGGGTTTTTTCCCGAACAATCGCGTCTTTGGCGGTCCGGACGATATAGGATACTACGCGGTTATCTTGCTCGCCTGCCTCTCTTGCGCCGTCGTCGAAGCGTTGCCGGCGAGTAAAGTCGACGATAATATTAGCGTCGCCGCCGTAGCCGCATTGTTAGGATCGTTAGCCTTCTTATGATGATATGAGAGAGAGAAATAGATAAGAGATGCTTTTATGTGTAGTAATAATAATACATCGAGCCTTTGTGTTGTTTTCGTAGTATTTTTGTGTTTGTAACGAACTCTTCTTCACTTCAAAAACGCGTCAAAATCATCATGCGCGACGACGACGAGAAAGACGACGTAAACGATGCAAAACTAAAACCAAAGAAGAAGAACAAAATGTTACTCCATCGCGTCGGTTCCGGTTTACTCGACGTCGCGACGACCACGAGCGGTTTAACCGCCTCGGCTGTTTCCGCCGTCGTCCCAAATCCCGGCGGTGCCATCGACGTGCTCGTCGTTGAAAATCGCTCGACGAAGTCGTTGCGGTGCACGCCATTTTTCGTTCGATTCGGAAACGCGAAATCATTCTTCAGCAAGAAACTTTTGAGCGCAGATGCGACGTACGTGAGTTTCCAGGTGAACGGAAAAGCGTTCGAACAGTTTCGGATGAAATTGAGCCGAAACGGCACGTGCCAGTTCGCGCACGAAAACTGCGCACAGGATGCCTTGTTTTTCGACGGGTGGGACGAGACGACGAAAACGGTCGAGACGACGGCATCGACATCGATCGTGAAAACGAGAATGGACGGCGAGAATGCAAACGCGAACGGGAATTACGGTAGTTTATTAAACGAGACGGAAAGCATCGCGATCGAGGAAGCCGAAGAGGCTGGGAGAAGCTCCGAGGACGACGAAGAAGAGGACGGAGAAGAAGAGGAAGCGCCAAAGGCGCCTTTAACTTCTTCGGAAGCCACGACGACGAAGATGACGAAGACAACAACGACAACAACGGCGAATGCGGCGTCTTCTGGAAAATACACGAGAGCAAAGAAGTGGCTGAAAACGAAAGTTGGAGGATTGAGCGGGAATCATAGTAGTGGCGGTAGTAATCATAGTAATAGCGCTGATAAGAATAATAATAACAACAACAACAACAACAACAACAACGGGAAGGAGAAGAAGGAGGCGAAAGCGGCGAAATCTCCTCGAAAACGGAGGAACACCCGCTTGACATCGGAGGAACTTAAGATGCTAGATTTAAAGCCAGGGTTAAATACGGTCACGTATTCGTACAAATCGAGAGTTTTTGGGACGCAAACTTTAGAATGTAACTTGTTTTTGTGGGACTCCGGGGATAAAGTGGTCGTTTCAGATATCGACGGAACCATAACAAAGTCAGACGTTCTCGGACACATTTATACAATGGTTGGAAAAGATTACGCGCATCCAGGCATCGCTTCTTTGTATCGGAAGATTGTACGCAACGGGTATAAAATTCTCTTCGTGACCAGTCGCGCGATTAGTCAAAGCAACTCCACGAGAGCGTATTTGCGAACGTTAACGCAAAACGGCGAGACGTTGCCGATCGGGCCAGTCATGTGCGCACCAGATCCAATATCCACCGCGTTATACCGCGAAGTTGTGGCGCGAAAACCAGAAGTGTTTAAAATCCGATGCCTCACTCGAGTGCGTCGCTTATTCGACGTGGACATCAACAAAACTCGAATGTTTGCCGGTTTCGGCAATCGCTCCTCCGACGCGCTCGCCTATAAAACGTGCGGCATAGAGCTGGATAAAATATATACCATCGATCCAAAATCGCGCTTACGAAGCGAAAAAACCGGCGAAACGTTCGAAATTCTACACTTGATGGATAAAGTCGACCAAGCGTTCCCACGGATTGAAGGTCGAATTCAAAACGACGACGAGGAAGAAGAAGTAGAAGTCGCCGCGCGATGGCGAATAACCGCAGAAGATAAAGAACGCAAAAAAGGTGAAGAAAGTCGCGTGAAATGTTTGTTCACGGTCGAAGAGAAGAGTCAAGCCGTGCATTGCTCGCTCTTTATCGAGTAAACGAAGAGGAGAGGAGAAGCGTGTGATAGGTATCGTTCGCCGCAGAAAAAGCGGCAAACGAAATGTTCAAAGTTCATGAAAATCAACAGAAAAAATATATACCATACAACACAGAAACAAACAAAACTTTTTTTAACACGAACGCTCTCGCCGCCGCGCGATGATGACGACATCCGCGACGAATCTACCACCACCATCACCACAACCACTAACGAGCATCGCAACAGCAATATCTATCACCACAACTACCACATCCTCATCATATCGTCTCACTTTGCTCTACCCGAACGCACAAGTTTATTATTTCGGCGAGCAAGTGCTCGGTTTATTAGCCGTCGAGCAAGCGAACTTCGTGTTAAAAGCGTCGGCTCCTTCGAACATCGAAGTATTCGTCGCGGATGCGGGTAATATCCATGTGCTCAAGTCGTAATCGAATTTTACAGCGCCTTTGAACATATCTTTTAAATCTGTGACTTACGTGACGTCCCACGCGCCCACGTTTTGGTTAAAAGCAGCTGCGTTTTCAAACATCGAATACATGTTGATAGTCGATCGCGTATCCCATGCGCTTAAATCTTGATTAAATGTCGTCTTATCCTTGAATGCGTTCTGCATGTATAGTATTCCTGAAGTGTTCCATTGCGAAATAGGTACGCCTGAGCCACCACATGCTGTTGTTGCACATTTGCAATTTCCATCGCTCGATTCAACGAAACATTGAGTGAGTGCCTCGCTGAATTGAACGTTTGTATCAAAAGGTTTGGCGTAACATTCGCTTGGCGGTCCATTAGAACCACCAGGACAAACGAGTATCGAAGCGAAAGGCGTTTGACCAAACATAGCAATTGTATTCGTGTCTGATCTTACAATCCATTTCCGAATGCCCGCGTCCCGAAAGTTAGTTGCGCAGAAGAACATATATGACATATCTGTTACCGAGCTAATATCCCAATTCCAATTCGAGATTTCTTGATTGAATGGCGAAGATGCCCATCCGCAACTACCTTGTTTGTAACCTCCAAACATCAAGCGCATATTTCGCACATTGCTTGTATTCCAATTCGCAATAGATGGGTTGTTGAAACCTGCCCTTAAGGTAAGGCCTTCACTCGAGAACATTCCATGCATGGAAGTCACAGCGCCAGTATTCCATGTTGATAAATTACCGTTGAACATCATAGCCGTATTAGCGTGAATATTCCCGTTAAACATTCTCTCAAAATTTTTAACTTTGCTCACATCCCATCCTGCGATGCTCGCATTAAACTTACAAGCATTTTGAAACATATTAGACATATCGGTAACGCTTCCAGTATTCCAGTATTCGAGAGACTGGTTAAATGCACTACAACCTTTAAACATATTTTCATATCCGTCACCGAGCTCGTGTCCCACTTCGAGATATTTGCGGTGAAACTTCCTTTACCGTCAAACAGACTGATCATCTCCGTAACTTCAGATACGTCCCAGTCATTCATAGAACTTTTATCGGTGATATATCCGCAAGGAGAATCGTATGTACATTCACACTCGCCGGCTGCACTTTTTGCAAAACACTCCTTAAGTGCTACTCGGAGTAACTCGTTCGCACCTAATGCATTCGGCGGCGGCGGCGGCGGAGAAAACGGCGGCGGCGACGGCGGTATTGTATATGGCGGCGGCGCTACATACGGCGGCGGCGGAGATGGCGGCGGCGGAGATGGCGGCGGACTCGGAGGAATATCACAATTCCTTCCACTCCAAAGCTCCACACACACGCAAAAAAAGTGCGTGCCATTATGTTGTAACCTGTCTCCTCCAGGCGCCATGCACTTCGGTGGTATTAAATCGATATCGTTCAACATCAACACATTCGTGTGTAATTTCATCACGTCTGCTCTCACGTGCACTTCGCCTCCGTCGTTTTGTACGCCAACTGTTCCATTCTGAAACCTCACGATTGGCCAACCGTTTGCATCGACATCGTTCGCACCGAGCGATCCGAACGCTATTGCAAAAAACAACAGATACCAGGGGGACATTTTTTCTTAAAAGAATTGGTGGGTGATCTCTCTTTCTCTGTGTACGCGATCTTCTGCGAAATGAACGCGCGGGTTAGAAAAAAAACGCGCAGCACTCGAATGAATACCACAAAACGCGCGACTCCTCCGCTGTATCGACGAGAGAGGGTACTTTAGACGTGCAGAGAGATCCCTTCTTATGGCGAATAAAATTGTCTTTTTTTAATTATGCACGAACCCTTGATGCACAATTAAATGCGGAAAAAAATCGCCAGCAAAAGAAGAGAAAAACAAACAAAAAAGAAACAAAACGCTGCCACTTTGCGCGATGACGACATCCTCTGCTGCTCGTGATACCGTTAATACAACCGAAGGAACATCCTCCTCCCCCTCGTTGCCGTCTTTATGTCTCTCTTTGCTCTACCCGAACGCACCGGTACGCGTCGAACTTTCCGTTTTGAACGAGGAGGACTTTGAGGACGACGGGGAAAAAAATACGCGAAGAAGAGGAGAGAAACCGACGACGACGACGACGAAGGTGTCCTCCTCCTCCTCCTTCGACGATCAGTTCGCGCTCGGCTTGTTGACGTTCGCCTCGACCGCGGCGGATGCGTTTCGCGCGATCGTCGATCGTGGTGGCGGGAAGAAGGAAAAGAAGAAGACAAAGAAGAAGAAGACAAAGAAGAGAGAAGAACAACTTCGGTTGGTGGCGGTGCGTTTATTCGTCCGAGAAGAGGAAGAAGAACATCCTCCGAACACGAGGACGAAAGGCGGCGGCGGCGTTCTTCGCCGAGGCGCGCGAACGTGGCACCATCCCGGGGAAAAGCTTCCTCCGTCGTCCTCTTCGTCTTTCTACTCTTTCGTCGACGACGACGATAAAGACGGCATCCGCCGCGGCGAGAAGATTCGTCGTTCGCTCACCCCTTTACCTCTCTCGCAAAGAAGAACGAGATCTCCTCCCCCTCCTTCTCCTCCTTCACTCGACGCGTCGTTCTCCGTGTGGAGACTCTCCGACGATAAAGATCTCAACGAAATACACGATGAATACGAGGACGAGTTTCGCGAAGAGAAGAGACACGTGAAAAGAAAACAGTCGTTCACGCCGAGTTTCGTCAAAGAGAGTAAGGCGGACGACGACTCCTGAAGTCTTCGACGGAGCGCGCGCAAGAAGAGATCGGAATACAACAGTCAAAAGTCGTGCAACGCCGAAGGGAAAGCAAAAGAGTATTCCAAAGGGCAGCAGCGCGCGAACAGAGACTAGGAAAATCATCCGAACGTGCGAAAGACGCCGTTAAAAGGTGCAAAGAGCGCAGAAAGAGCGTTTTACGAGAGAGAGAGAGACTGCCACGTCTCGCGTTAAAGTTCCTCATTATTAAATACACACTTCTTCTGAACAATACACACACACATACACACACGCATAAACACACAAACACGCGATACTAAAATGAACTTAACGCGTCGATTATCCGCGGCGAAAGACGCGTTCAACGAGAACGACGTCGCGGCGTCTCGAGCGGCGCACGAATCCAAAGCGAACGCTTCGTCTGTTACAACGCACGCGAGAAATTCGACTCCCGGGAACAACGACAACACGAACGATGGTGAGATCAAATACGACGCGGAGGAAGCGCACGCCGGCGCGGGAGGGAAATACGTGAAAAGTTTAGTCTTTGGGGGTCTGGATGGGATCATCACGACGTTTGCAGTCGTCGCGGCGAGTAAAGGTGGGAGTTTGAGCACGGAGATTGTCTTGCTGATGGGCTTTGCCAATCTCTTCGCGGACGGTTTGTCCATGGGATTCGGGGATTTCTTATCGAGTAAAGCGGAGCACGAATACGCGACGACGGAGAAAAAACGGGAGAAGTGGGAGTTTGATAACTTCCCGGAAGGCGAGAAGCGAGAGATGGTGGAGATTTACATGCAAAGAGGGATGAAAGAGGAAGACGCGACGATAATCATCGAGACGATGTCAAAGTACGAAGACATATTCGTGGACGTGATGATGGTCGAGGAGTTGGGGTTGATGCCTCCGGAGGAAGAGTCGAGTTTTATGAATGGGTTGGTAACTTTTGTAGCGTTTTCTTTGTTTGGTTTCGTGCCTTTGATGCCGTATTTGATCGGAAGGTTGGCAAAGAGCGGGTCAGAAGACGCGTTGTTCGTGAGCGCGTGCGCTCTGACCGCGTTTACGCTATTTTCGTTAGGGGCAGCGAAGGCGAAGTTTACAAATCAAGCGCAAGTAAAGAGTGGTTTCTTTATGTTAATGAACGGTGGCTTAGCAGCGATTTGCGCGTATTTAGTCAGTTGGGGGATTTCTGAGGGGTTAGGCGTTAAAAGCCCATAAAATAAAAGTTGTTATTAATTTGTATCAAAAAGCATTCGTCAGTCTAGACACAGGGACGCCAACGATAATCACGTTTTATAGTGACTTTATAAGAAGTTTCTCTCCTTATCTATCTATCTATCTATCTACGCTCGCGAATATTAGTAGTTTGCCGCTACGGTTTGTTGTTGTTGTTGTTGTTGTTGTTGCTGTTTCTTCAAAATAAAGTTGCCTATCTTTTCGTTTGCACCGCAGTTCGATTTCACGAATCGAAAGAATGCCATCTTGGCGCTCGCGTCGCTCGGAGATATGTCGTAACACGCGCAAATATTGGTCAACGCTACTATACCCACATCTTCATTTTTCGTCGATAAATAATGCGACGGGTGATTCGCCAACGCATCCAACATGCCTTTCAGCGCGATTTTCGGTTGCGCTTTGAGAACGAGTAACGCGCATTCGCAAATCTTTTTCGCGCACGCAGCGGCATCGTCGACGCCTTCACCCCCTTGCAACAAACGAAGCGCGTTTTCGTACTCACCCGAAGCCGTCGATAACAAAACCCTGTTCATCAACATTGCATCCCTACCTATACTCGCTTCATCGATTGTTTCCAACATAGCGTGCGCCTTCCCGACGTCTCCGGAGGCGACGAGTATCCTCAGCGCCGTCGACCTCGCCGCGTGTTCCGTTCGCGCGTCGCCCTCCACACCGCTCGTCGCGCAAATTCGTCCGCATACGCTCAACGCGGCTCGATATTCGTTTCTTTTCGCGCGCGCGTTTACAATCGCAAACAATACCTCGTTCCGCCTTTGTTTCCATATACTCGTTGAAGCAGAAGAAGCAGACGCAGAAGCAGAAGAATCTCCCAACTGCACCTCGCACTTCCTCGCCAACCGCGTCAGTTTCTCCACCACCCCGAGCTCCTCCTCCTCCAACAACACCAAAATCATATAAAACTCTAACTTAAACGGCATCTCCCGGCCAAACGCGTCCACCGGTCCCAACATTTCCGCGCATCGTTTCGCTTTCTTTTTCCCGTCGTCGAAATCATCTTCTTTCATCATCAATCTTTCCAAGTACTCCCCAGCCTTTTCCGCATCTTCGCGCTCTTTCAACGCGGCGAGATTATCATCGTCATCATCAATAAAGTCTCTTCCTTTTACTGCTAACGGTGGGAGTGGACGGGAGGATTCCACCGCGCGTTCGAACGCTCGTTTCAACTCTTCTTCCTCCATGTGATTTTTTATGTAAAAATAACGAACTTTTCCCTTCTTTCTTTTCTTTTTGTTTTGCTGGAAAAATAGAAACCCTAAACACTTTTTTTTTTATTTTTTGGATCTCAAGAGACAAGGAGGACATGGAGGTTCTTTTCTGACGAATCTGCACTATATTATACACGCACAAAGAAGTAAAAGAATATGTTTGCCATCCAAGCGTCTTCCAACGCGGTTTCCACCGCGCGCCCGACATTCACGAAATCCGTGAGAACGGCGAAAGCGTCCGTGTCGAACGCTTTACCGTTCGCACCGTTGAGGTATGGGGTAGATTTCGTAGCATAGATTTCATTTTTTTGGATTACGTCAGAGCGTCCCGTTTTCTCTCTCATATCTCGTTGTGTTGTCTTTGAAAAGGAGGAAAAAAAGGCAATCGCGCGCGCTAAACGTTTTGTGGTGGGAAAATCCAATCGGGGAAGGCGAATGTTGTCGCGAAAATCGCGCGCACGCGAATACGTTTTCGTCGTACATGTTCCGATATCCCTCGAAATCTGTTCGCGAGTGGTGGTATCTCCGTCGTTTTCGGAAACGCGGGGGGATGTGTGATTTTTGATTCTCGGGGAAGAGATGATGATAAAACGTCACCATCAAGAGGCCTCGATCCTCTTTGCCTCGATTGTGATTCGTTTTCTCTTTTTACTCCTCCGAGGATATCCTCCGATCATCGGGAAACTGACTGACCGTCTGAATTTTTCTTCGTTACTCTTACACCAACAACAGCATCAAATCCACCAAGTCGTCTCGCTCCTTGGTCATCTCCAACTCGGTCACCAAAAAGCCGGACTTGTCCGACCCGGTGTTGAGAGCCAAGCTCGCGAAGGGTATGGGCCACAACTACTACGGTGAACCGGCGTGGCCGAACGATTTGTTGTACATTTTCCCGGTTGTTATCTTGGGTACCATCGCGTTGTCCATCTCCTTGGCGGTTATGGAACCGACGGCGTTGGGTGAGCCGGCGGATCCGTTCGCCACGCCGTTGGAAATCTTGCCGGAGTGGTACTTTTTCCCGACTTTCAACGCGTTGAGAGTCATCCCGAACAAATTATTGGGCGTTTTGTCCATGGCTGCCGTCCCGGTTGGCTTGATCACCGTTCCGTTTTTGGAATCTATCAACAAGTTCCAAAACCCGTTCAGAAGACCGGTCGCGACCACCGTCTTTTTGATCGGTACCTTCTACGCGATTTGGATGGGTATCGGCGCCACCATGCCGATCGACAAGGCCATCTCCCTGGGCGTCTTCTAAATTTGTGAATACTACTGCAAAAGAAATATTTTATAATTAGATTAGAAGAAAGCACAGAAAGAAAGAGAGAAAGAGAGGGAAGAACATCGGAGATGAGGAGAAAGAAGAAAACTGAGAGAAGAAGAAGAAAACTTAGGTTGCTCGAGAGAGAGTCTATGCGAGACTTTTAGCAACCGACCAGCGCACAGAACGAAAAAGAACATACATAGAGTGTACCGCTTCCTCGTCGTCGACGACGACGAGAGAGGCGTTTTTCAAACCGTATAGCTTGTAATAAACCAAAATAACACATCGTAAAGAGTTAATTTATACATACCGATCATCATCTATAGTAATATCGTTTCGCTTCGCCTCGAACTCGTCGTACGTAGAAAAGTCAAATTTTGTATCTCTTCTCTCCACACTTTGAAAACCACCACGCAGACATAACATGTGCCTCTTCTTTTCCTGCTTTGCGACTGAGGACGACATCGACGAAACCGATTGCGGCGAGTGTTCCCAACAGTGCGAATTTATCGAAGAAATCGCGCACTTTTGTTCCTCTTCCATATCTTCTTCTTCCTCTTCTTTGCGAGAGACGTCGTACGTTTTTTTCTCTCTAAACTGTCAACTCCTGCGAGGCGTCTGTCGAGGCCAGGGCGGAAGGCCATCGTACCTTCTCTTACGCGCGGCGTGCTTGGCGAATCGCTTGGCATCGATCGAGGAATTCGTGGACGCGATCGCCTTGCAAGAGTGTTTCGATGAAGAGAGCACTTCGCTTCTGATTCGAAAAAGCTCCGCGTATTTTCCTCACGTGATTCGAGGAAAAGCAAAAAGCGGGTTGGTGATTTTGAGCAAACTTCCGGTGAGACACAGCGTTTTCCACGAGTTTACCTCCTCGGGAGGCGAGAAACTGTTTTTTAACAAAGGCGTGCTCGGAGCAGCGCTGAGCGATCCGGACGAGGACACGACCGTGTGCATGTTTAACGCGCATCTTCAGTCTGACTTCTGGCGCGAGTCGAGGGAAACCCGAGAGGAGCAAGCGAAGGAAATGAAGACGTTCGTTCAGAAATCGATACACTCGCGAATATTCGTTGGATCATCATCGAGCGATGTTATTGATGCGGCGGTGGTATGTGGTGACTTGAATTGCATCGCAGGGAGCGCAGAGTATGAGAAAATAATGGAAGTGCTCGGAGGCGAAAAACAAACGTTTCGCGATACGCTTCCGATCGGGGACGACGACGACGAGTCTTTACAGACGTTTCCAGAGTGCACGTATTCTCTAAAAAAAGGGAGATACGTCGTCGTGGATAAAACGACGAAGAAGAAAAGACTGGACTATATTTTCGAGATTAGTGAAATAAAGAGCGAAGAAGGAGAGATGAAGATGTCGAGGAGAAGAAAAACTAAAGCTCGGGTCGTTCGCGCGCTTCGGTACGATAACAACGTCCCGTTATCGGATCATCGCGGCATCATAGCCGCTATCGAACGCGTGTATAAGTGATTGATTGAAATGTATTACAGAGCAAATAATTATCGTTGTATGGTATGTTACATAAAGAATGTTTTGTTTTTTCAACCTCTCTCTTCCTGGACAGTTTCGATTTCTCTCGGGCTCGTCGGCGCGAGATTTGAATCGGGAGATCTTCTCAACTCCTTTTCGCGATTCTCATACCCGATCGAAATCGACCCGTCCATGGTATTGCTATTATTGTTGTTATTTGAATTATTGTCCGTTGCTCCTCCTGATCTGGACGCGCCGCTCGAATTAAGCATCTTATCTCTCGCGCTCGCAGAGTTTGAGAGTCTCGAGCGCGAAGAAGATCGCGACAGAGTATTCAGTTTGTCTGCTCCGATATTGGCGGTAACGTTCGCGATATTCCCAGGACTATTCGGCGACGACTTCTGCATTTCTTGCTTCTTCGGCGTATCGATTGGACTGAAATAGTCCTGATCATCCACTGTGGCGGGAGCTTTCGGTTTGCTGCTTTCACCTCTAGTATTAGTATTATGATTTGATGATGTGCGTCCTCTATTAATATTAGTGCCACTTCTTGTTGTTGCTGTTGTTGCCGTGTCTGCTGTTGTTGATGCTGCTGCTACTACTACTGCTGCTGCTGGTGTGCGCGATGGTGCGCTATTTCTGTCATCCTTACTTTTCTTTTTCGACGACGACGAAGATTTTCTGCTTTTCCTTTGCTCCGGCGACCGTGGCGCGACTTCGACCCAATCCCCGGGCGCGTCTCTTCTCCCGTTTATGAATCGCGAATCGAGAACCGAGCCTGAAGCCGCGTGCATGTGTATAAAGCGCTCATTTTTCAGGAGCTCGCCGCATAAATCTTGCACCGACGTGTCATTGTTCATGTGCATCGTCGTCGTCGTCGTCGTGTCACTACTGCTCGAGCGCTCGAGAAGATTTCGTTTCTGATGTTCTTCCTCCGTGGCTGGCGCGACGCCGGAAAAGAGCGCGCCAAACACGTTGCTCAAAGAGTCTTGCAGAGATGATGGATCTGGATCTGTACTGGTCGCTGTTGTTGCCGCGAGCGTTTTCTGTTTCTTATTCTCCTTCCCACTCTTACTCTTCAAGCTCTTCCTCTCCTTCTCCAACGCGCTCGAAATCTTTCCGCTCGTCGCTCTCAAAACGTCCGCCTTCCCTCTCACCACGTCCCGTTCTCTCTCTAAAAGCGTCACCATGATGTACCGATCAATCTCACTGTTCAAATCCACGTCATCTCTCTTCATCGCGGACGACGAGGAATGAGTCGTCGCAAAATTTGCACACTCAAAACTACTCTCGCCTGCGTCTCTCCTCAAAACGCTCAGCGACTTTGGCGGCGGCACGCCTAAATATTGCGGCATACTCCCAGACGGATTCATCGAGCTGTGCTGATGTTGCGCTCGCGCCAACGACGGCGCCGGTGACGTGCTACTTGCCCGCGACGTCGACGCATCTCTTTTCTTTTTCTTCCCTTTCTGTTGTTGTTTCGTGTTTTTGGGCGCGACTGCGTTTTGCGCGTTTACCGAATGTTGTCTCTCGTACTCCTCCTCGCGTATGATCTGATCCGCGCTCGATAACGTAAAAACGTTCGCATTCGTCATCGGTTCGTTCCAACGAGGCATTTTGACGTCGTCCTCTGCATCGTTTTTTCTCGTAGAATTTTTCCTCGCCTCCTGAGCGAAACCAACCATGATGGCTTCTTGTCCTTTGCTGTTTTTTTTGGTCTCTTCGACACCAAAATTTTCGGACGATTTTCGATCGCTCGTCGAGGAAGCTGTGGTGGTGGTGTTTGGGACGACGTACATCGCCGGGTGTTTCGACGACGTGCACCCCATGATGCTATCGATTTCTCTGTATCAAACGATAGTGATGATCATGTCGGCCATGACTTGCTTCTGTTTCTTAAGCTTCTTCTTCTTTGACTTCTTCTCTGATGATGAAAATGATGATGATGATATTGTTGTAACCGCTTTCCCGGAAACGCCACCCCAAAAATTAATAAAATTAATATTCTCTCTTCTCGCCTTTCTTTTAAACTCTTCCGAGAACCAAAACGAGAGGAAAGAAGATCAGAGACAAAGCGAATATTACTACCACGTTCTTCTGTTTCTTCTTCTTGACTTCTTCTTCTTCGTCTGAAGAGAGAGAGAAAGAGAGAGAACTGTCTGATGAGATTTTTGGACGTGTGTTTTTGTGATGATGAGATGATGTCGAAGAGTCACAAAACAACAACGAGAGAGAGAAAAAAAAAGAAAAAACAAAAAAGAGAAAAAAAAAGCAGAAAGGAAACGCTTCCCGTCAGCCAAAGAAGAGAGCACACGAACAGACAACTGATGAAAGACGAACAGTTTTTAGAGAAGTGACCACGTTTTTGCACTTTTTTCCTGCTCTTTGCAAAAATGTTGTTTGGGAAAAACAGGAGTCTCTCGGTGAGCTTTTTGTTGGCAGGAAACAGTTAAATACACACAACAACAACAACACACGCGCGCGTGGTATATGAATACATTCTCACGCGATGGAGACCAACGACACGAAGAACGCAAGAGACGACGAAGATAGTAAAGAAGGCAGAGAAAAAGCGGGAGTATATGCATCATCAGCAGCACAACAACAACAACAACAACAGAATCAAGAGCGAACGTTTACTCACGTGTTCGACTTAGTGGACAAGTACGCGCAGACGCGAATATTGCACGAAGAAAAGACAAGAGAGGCGATGATGTCGATCGCGCGGGCGAGATATTCGCTCGGCTCAGTGGGATGGGAAGCGGTGGCGAACGACGTGGAAGCAAAGAAAACATCGGCGAAGTGCTGCGTCGCAAAAGTGACTTCTTCTTCGAGTGATGACGACGAGCGCGACGCGTTTCGAGCGGTGTTCATCACGGACGACGACGAGGAGGAAGAAAAGGAGGGAGAAGAAGAAGATGCGCAGACGACGAAAAGGAGTAATAATAAAAGTTTTGGAAGAAGAAGAAGACAGAAACCGGTATACCAGGCGAGAGCGGTGATTGAAAAGTTCCGCGAGTTGACGAAAGCGTCCGCGGAGGTGCTCTCGCTGAAAAGCGCTTTGGGAAGGGAAGTGGAGAGGTACGAGAGACAGTACTTAACAGCAGAAGCAGCAGCAGCAACAGCGCGGTAGAAGTAAGAATATAATACGGGTGATGGGCAATAATAGATTTATTTTTTTAAGCAACTAATATTACAAACGCGTCGTGTTTTCTATTTAACGTCGTCGTCAACATCATCACTTCTTTCCAGAGTCGACGACGACTTCCCCACTTTCCTCGTTACTTACTTTCCTGTCGGTATAATCGCACCCGTCTCCCATGATTTTACTCAAATCTTTAGACGTACCCCCACCTCTGATCATTGAACTCGCGATGCCGATGACGAACAACACCGGCATCAACACGCCCAACGCCCACGCCGGTAAATCGATATCAAACGCGTCCAATATCATATCCAAACCGACGAAAATTAACGTTAAACCGACGGAATATTTCACGTCTGGAAATAAATTCACCGCGTTCCCGACGACTGGATAACACGTTCTCACAAACACCGCCGCCGTGATGTCCCCCATAATCGCCGCTCGCAATCGGTAATGGTCCAACTCGTAAATCGTCGCCACGCCGTCGATGCAGAAGATAATATCGCACAACTCGATGACGAGGAGACAAACCAACGCGGGCGTCACCATACATCTTCTCGCAGACGAAACCACCCCTCCCTTTTCATCCTCCACCAACTCGTCTCCCCCCATGATCCACAAGGCGCTTCCGTGGTACTTCCTCGTGACCCACCCGAAGGAGTGACACGTTCTTCTCACGTACGCGGTGACTCCTTGCGCTTGCTCGTCTATGCTATCCTCGTCCTCGTCCTCGTCCTCGTCCTCGTCCTCGTCTTCTTCCATCATCGTCTGGTACCCTTGGTACGCTAAATATAAACCAATAACGATAAACGCCGGCCAAAACTTGGACAACATCCCTCTTAACACCAAAAACAACGCCAACCTCACGCCAATCATAATCGGTACTCCCAACAGTAAAATACTCGGTCGTCTCGAGTTTGGCACTTTCAAACTCTCGAAGATTTGGTGAAACACGACGATGTTATCTAAACTCAAAACGGTCTCTAATATCACCGCTTCGCCGTAATACGGTAATATCGACCAATCGTCTCTCAACGACTCAAAGACGCCTAAAAGGACAATGAAAACTAAAGAACCCACCATGGCTTGTAACGGTTGTCTGCGAACCCAGTCGTTGTATTTCGCTAAAACACCTGGGTCGATCGGGCCGCCCGGTGTGTTCCACTGGTCTCTTCTTGCCTCCTTCTTGCCTAACGATCCTCCTTTTTGAGAAGGATCGTTGTTCGCATTCGTATTCGCGCCGTACTGAGACGTCGCAGACATTTCTAAAATCTAATCTCTCTTTCTCTCTCTCTTTCTCTCCGCAAATGATCTGTGCGCGTGTTTTAAAACTTCTTCCGTTAAATCTGGCAAATTGTTGTCTCTCTTTACTATGAATACCACGCGTTTGTTGTGTCCTAAAGCGCGCAAAGCGAGATGAGATGTTTTGTGCGTCAAAGATATAATAATGGAGGAGACGCGGCTCCTTTTCTTTTTTAGTGCGCGAGAGAAAAAACAAAAAAGAATTACTTTTTTTTTTGAAAAAAATGCAGATTCTTCTTTAAGGGAAGAAAAGAAGAAAATCGTACCACACTCATAAAGAGAGAAGAGTCAGAGAGAAAGGAGGAGGAAGAGAGAGAGAGTTTGGCGATTTTGAGATGATTTCCTCCAAACGAGCATTCTTTTTAAACTTCTTTCCCGCTTTGTTTTTGTTTTTGTTTTCGCTCGTGCTTTCTGAGTCGTCTTTTACATCGGATGCGCAACTTGGGATTTCGGTGATGAGTTCCAACTCTGGCGTCACGCCGGTTATAGAAAAAACGTACGAACCGGACGAGAAGAACGTGAACGGTCTCATCCAAGCCGGGTTCCCGAAGGAAAAAGCGGAAAAAGTGTTGCGAGCGATTGGGAACGAAAACTGCTGCGGCCCTCAGATCAAGTGGTTGTTCGCGCACGATTTAGAGAGGAACAAAGCGAGAAACGAGTTGAAGAAACACGAGTCGTGTTTTACGAGCGAACACACCGATTACGACGGCTACGCCAACGTTTGGGGGAACCAAAATAAACAGCCAGACGCCGGCCGGTGTTGTCAATCGTGCAAAGACTACGTTCCGAAAGCGCCGAATTATTATCCGTGCAACGTTTGGGTGTATTGCCCGAAAGAACAGGGCTGTTTCGCGCCGGCGGCTGGGGAGTTTAAATACCAAGACTGTTGGTTGAAATATCAACACGATCCGATTCACGTTCACGTGAACATGAAAGGCGAATATTCCGCTGAATATCGCATCTCGCATCCGACCGCGCCGGAAATGGTCGATTGGACCGCCGGGGTGGTGTTAACCGAGGAAGAGTTTCATCGAAGCGAGGGCGATTTAAATCACACGTGGTCCGCTCGCTCGCACTGGAGAAAGCTGTTAGCCGATAACAACAGATAATAGTCGTTAGATAAATAATTATTAGAAAAAATAACGCAAAAAAAAAGGAGAAGTTATAACGCTCTCCTTTTCTCGCCTATTTTGTGCACTATTTAGGGTCGCACAGCGTTACAAAAAC
>JACLAA010000009.1_pt1 | contig 26366 bp, 18 predicted proteins | sample 8027891 | NCBI WGS metagenome assembly JACLAA01 (sample SAMN15724900, study PRJNA655200) | protist metagenome | isolation source: fluorescence activated cell sorting (FACS) single amplified genomes of... | place: Spain: Blaines Bay Microbial Observatory, Mediterranean Sea | collected 2016-01-19 | reverse complement strand
TAAAGCCTGGAGAGAAGAGAGAGAAGAAAAGCGGTTAGATTTTCGCGCGATTGGTTTAAGGAATAAAAAAAAAGCGGAGAAAGCCGTCAAAGGACAAATTTGACAATGCGAAACGCGTCGCGCGCGAGGAAGATGCGAAATCACCTCGATCAATTCAAACGATCCGCAATGCGCCTCGAAAATGGAATTACTATTCAAACTTTAAAAAAAACGAGAAGAGGGATCTATCTATCGTTGTTCGTGCGTGTCTTTCCAAACGCGTACCTTCGAGAAATGAATGAGGATTTTTGCAAGCCCAAAAGTCACAAAAGTCTGCCCTTTTTTGCCTTGTGTTTGTGACTTATTCCATTCTTTGGTTTGCCTTGCCTCTCTTTTTTTATTAAACTTTTGCTGCTGACTACGCTATATATTAGTATCGCACAAATCCAATACAAATGAACTCTCTCTCTCTCTCTCTCTCTCTCTCTGTTTGTGCGTGTACTGCTACTCAGAAGATGATCTCAATATTTCTCTTTACAAAAATTAAACGATATCGTGCTTCAACTCCAACGCGTTGCAAATCCTCCCGATGCAACACGCCGCGCTCAACGGATACTGCGAAACCGATATGAAATCATCCGTCCAACTGACGTCTACTTTCCCGTGCGCCATGGCGCCGACGCAAAACACGACCGATTCTTTATCTTCTTTCAAATCGTTCGCGACGAACTCTCGCATCCGTTTCACCTCGGGCGCGCTAAAACTAAATCCCACTCTTCGAGCACCGGCGGCGAAGTATTTCGTCACCGGTTGCTTGACGACTTTTAACAGCTTATCTGGACCATTCGACGCGCGCACGGAGAGCTTTTGCAACAATTGCACGAACAAACCGCAAAATCGTTTAAACGTTCGCGGTATTCTCGTGTGCGGACTGATTTTTATCAGCACGTTTTTCTGCGTGTTCACGTACACCGCTCGCACTTTCCCGGCTTTGTTCAGAGGCGAATCGAGTATCGCCAGAAGCGCTTGGTGGCATATATCCGGTCGATAATCTCCCGGTTGTTTCCCGTGACGTTTGATGAAATTCGCGTGGTCGTCGCAGTTTAAAAGCGCGTACCCTTTGCCGATTTTCGCCGTCTCCAACGTGGCTTTCTCCAACACGAACGTGTAGCCGCCCGTGCTGTCCGCGTTCGCCTCCACGTCCAAATCGTCCTCCGACGGCGCTTCCATTGATTCTAAAATGTTATTAATGATTCGTTTCTTCTTCTTCTTCTTAATAACGTGTATTATTAGTGAGAGGTAAGATTAGAGAGAAGAAAAAGACAACAAATGGAAGAAAGGCTCTTATCAGAGAGCGACTCTTTCCTCCAGTTGTTGTTTTTGTTTTTGTTGCGTTGTTATTCCTGTGACTCTTAGTATGGTATTCTATTTTAGTAAAGTGATTTTGAGAGTAGAGAGTAACGAGAGCGCGCGAATGTGGACGTTTTTTTTTTTTTCTTCTTTTTTTTCTCAAAAAAGGACCTCAAATTTTTGATCACCCTTTGGCCGTGTTATTAAATTCTCTATGAGCAGATATATAAAATACCGCATACCTACGCAATGTACCTGGGTACCCTACCGCACTATATTGTACCAAGTACCCTACTACTCTACTAGTACGTACTACTAGTATATACTAAACTACCTAGGTACTATTATATCTACTCAAGTACCACTATGTCAAATATCTACTTCGTAACGAATCCTGGTCTGGCCTTTTTTCACTCTAAACCCAACCGCGGTGACTCGCTTCAACTCTTTCGAGCTTTTCACGTGCGTCCCTCCGCACGGACATCCACACCCGGCCACGGTGACGACGCGCGGAGACTCTTCCGCATCCGGCGAGACGTAACTCGGCAAAGACCCTCCGCACGCTCGTTTCGCGTCCTCGTACGCTAAGTATTCCGCTTTGACGACGTCGTTCTGTTCGATTAACTTCTCCAGATGTTCGTTTATCAGTCGTATCAGCTTCTCGTCGTCGTCTTCGATGCCGGAAAACGTCCTCGCGTTGCCTTTATACTCCACGTACGCGTCGGCGACGCCGTGACTCCCTTTCGTCGCGACGAGTTTCTCCAATCCGGGAATAAGCGCCACCGCGACGTCTAACAAGTGCCCCGCGGTGTGCATTTTCGCGTGCGCCATGCGAACATTTTCGTCTATTTCAATCGAACACGGTTTCCCTTTCATTTCGTCCACGTCAAAAACGTCGTCATCATTTTCTTCTTCTTCGTTCCTTCTTCTTCGAAACGTTCCGCGGTGCAGCACCTGTTTGGTCTCTTTGTCCATTCGTACCTCCTCGAAATCAAACATCCAACGACGCGTATTCGTATCGATCGAAATCGTCCCCACATCCGAGGGTTGGCCGCCACCGGCTGGGTACGCGATCGTTCTATCCAGAACAATTTCGTAACCGTAGAAATACCACCTCTCGTCGTCGTCGTCTTCGTTTATCTTTGTCGTCTTTAAGACATCCAAAACTGTCGAAACGTCGTCGTCGGATGATGATGATGTTTTAAACGCGTACGTATCTCGTAAGTACGCGAGTTCTGTCTTTACACTCATCCTCAAAAGCGACGAGTAGAAAGAGAGACGGAGGAACAAAAAGTTGCGCTCTCTTCTTTTTCCTCCCGTCTGTCTTTTTGGTGGTCGAACAACTCCGCGTGTTGCATTGTGAAGAAATTGGACAAAGGATTTGGAAATCTCATCACAAGTACAAAGTCTCTCTTTCGCGCGGCGGGGTAACGCGATGCGCGCTCTTCGTAGCGGAGCTTTGACCACGGTATCGTCTGGTCGTTCGAGCGGAGGTTTTGGTGGTCGTCGCAGTTTTCTTGCCGAAGACGAGAACGCGAGAAGAGTTGTCTCGTCGTCGTTTACGTCCTCGTCCTCGTCCGGTTTTGCAACGACGATATCTTCGCCGCGGATATCGTCAACCGAACGATGCAAACGACGAGGAGGAGGAGGAGGAGAACGAGGAGGACACAAAAACAGACGCAGACGAGGACGGAGTGAGAAGTCACGAGTCGTCCTGATACAAAACGCGGGCGCGTTCACGAAATTAATCGAAATCCCTCAGGCTCGAGCGGTCGCCCGAGGGGTACTCCTCCCGGCGAGATATTTCGTCGACGGGAAACGAAGGAAAGAATCAGTGCTCGTAAACGAGATGGTGCGCGTGCCAAACGAAGACCAAAATGTGCCTCTAAAAGTAGCAAAGTTGATCCCTTTGAGCGGGTACGACGTCGGCGAAGTACCGTTTGTCATGCAAGTGGTGAGTTATTACCGAAATCCGCTCGATTGTGGGATGATGAAGCGAGCGCTGGAGAAGGCGCTGGAGAAGTATCCGATGTTAGCCGGACGGTTGGATTTACAAACGCCGGGGTTTAGGAATAAAGGCGTACGATTGACCAACTCCGGAGTGCCGTTTCGAGTGGTGAACGAACCTTTCGAAGATGGAGGCGCGAGGACGATCGACGATTTACCGCAGGATTTCGCGAGCGAAAGTCGGAGGTTTTTAGATTTCGCGCCTTGGATTGAGTTGATGCTCGGCGACGCGCCGGCGTTTACGGTGAAGATTACGAATTTGCCGAATAATGGCGGATCGGTGTTGGGCGTGTGCATGTCGCACGCCGTGAGCGACGGTCAAGGATTCGTGGAGTTTTTAATCACGTGGGCGGAGATTGCGAAAGGGAATTTAAACGGGAATCCACTCGGAGATCCCATATTCGATAGGAGTTTGTTACCGACGAGTGAATTTGAAAAGAAAGAGGAGATTGAACGGATGTTGGAGGAAGAACAATTCGTCGGCGCCGGGTCGGTGGATACGTTGGTGAACGCAATCAAAGCCGGGAGAGCGTTAGCACCAGATTTCTTGAGGTTTCCAGCCGGGAATCGATCCATGATTAAGATATCGAAAGAGAACATCGACAAGATTAAATCCGCGTCGAACGCGAGCAACGAGAACGAAGCGTTGAGCGCGCACGCGTGGTTACAGCTCTCTAAACTCTCAGGTTTACCAACTGGGAGCGATTTCCAACATGTGACGGTGGTATCCGCCAGAGGTGGGTCCAAAGGCTTACCGCCGATGTATTTCGGGAACGCGTGCGTTGGTGTGAAAACGGGTGCTTTGAAAATCGGCGATTGCGGCGACGATATCGCGAAAGCCCGCGATTTGATCAAACCCGGTTTGCGTAAAATGTTGAAAGATCGATCGAAATATTTGATGTTGACGGAAAGCGCGTTTCGAGCCGGCGTAAACGCGTACGATTGGGACTGCTTAGCGTTTATGAGCGGTGAGATGTGCTGGTGTAACAATTTGGTGGAGATCTATAAGAAGTTGTACGAGTTAGATTTCGGATCCGGGACGCCGGAGTTGGCCTTGCCGCCGGAGTTGAACGATATCGTGCAAATCAACACGTCGAGACCGACTGAACCGGGAATGCCAGCCGGAGAGAACGGAGTGGAAATGTTTGTGAACATGCCACCGAACGTTATGGAAAGGGTAAACGCGAACGTGGAAGTGTTGAATGGTGCGAGATATTAGATTTGGTAGTACAATCTTGTTTTACATTCTGCGGTAGTCAAACGTCTGCTAATAAATAGTATTTCTTTCATCGTCGCGCTAACTTTGTTGCGAGAGTAATCTTTCCAAGCTTTGCCTGCTCCGCGAGTTTCAACAAATCTTCTTTGCTCATGTTGGCCAAATTCTTCTCGATGGTCTTTTCCAATTCCGCGCCTTCGACCGAGGCGGCGGCGCGGTCTTCGACTTTTTTCGTCACCTCCTCAACGTCTCGATCTTTCGCCTCGTCCCCGATGACTTGGTCCAGTTTCTTATCGTTACTCATCGATAACGGATCAAAACCGTCCTCTAAAATCGTCAACGCGGGCTTTTTGCCGTCTTTTTCGGGAAACGAATCCCACTTCTTGGACAACAACTCAGCCTCGCGTTCTTCTTGAGATTTCGGCATGGACATGACCGGCGTTTCGGATTCAGTCAACAAACGGTTAAACTCGTCGTCGTCGGTCGCGAAAGTCTCCGAGTCGGAGTTGACGAGTTTTGCAGCGGCGTTGCGCAGTTGGTAGTTTGCATCTTGCGCTAACCCGTCGACGATGGATTCTTGAAGTTCTTCGTCCAATTTTTGTAACCCGTCGTCGCCGTCGATGAGTTCGTTCAAACCCAAGTCTTTCTTCGCGCGAAAGTCTGGGTTGATCAAATCCTCATCGCCGGAATAGCTATTCGAGGAAAACTGTTTTTCGATAAGCTTGGACGGTTTTGCAAACGGATTCATGGATCGCTTTAACGCGTCGCCGTTTTCATTGAAAATCTCATCGTTGTCATCTACCACGGACGACCCGCCTTTTTTACTCGTCAAACTATCGAATCGAGAGGCGGATTCGCCAAACGCTTTCATAGAGTCAATGAGCTCCTTCCGTTTTTCGGACTCAGACTCGAATCCTTTGAGAGTTTTCACGGACACGTCCGCATCTGGGTTCAACAACGCCATCTCTATGTCTTGTTCGCTCGTGCCTAATCCTTCGTCTTCCTCGGCGAGTAAATCCATTATGTTCGAGTTCCCGGTGCCTTTCGCTTCGGCGATGGCGTTGGTCATTCGACTCGACCAATCGTCCGCGATGGTGTTCATTTGCATCTCGTCGTCGAACTCTTCCGGCGTTTTGTAATCGTAGGGAATCGATTTATCTTTTGGTTTGAATCGGTCGAACTTATCGTCGCGCGCGACGCCACCTTCGTCCATCCAACCCGCGGTGGACACTTTGCCGCCATTTTTGCCGTCGTTCGCGGTATCGCCGACGATTCCAGACTTACCTCCTCGATTGGATAGATATTCTCTCAAAGAGTTCGAACTCGGTTGTTTCTTTCGACTCATTTGGTTGGACATGGACTCGTTTTCGTTTTCAATGTTATCGAACGCGCTCTTCCATCGCCAAAAGTATCCGCGAACGTTCGACGCTCTGTGCGCTCGCACTTGCTGCGAAAACGCCGCGTCCAAAAACTGACCGGCGTTTGGACATTGACCTTCCTCGTCCGCGCTCAACGACCACTCACTCACGGCGACGTGCGGGACGCCGTGCTCGCTTGCCGCAGATCTCAACTCTCTCGCGAAACTATCACTCGCGTCGCCGATAGATCGAGCGACCTGCTCCACGGAATCGCTGCAACTAAACGCGCACCCTCGCGACGGGCCGCCGACGCACGCGCCGACGCCTCTCGGGAACGCGTGTTGCACGTCCAAAGCCGCCCACGTGGATCGTTCGTCCGTCGTGAAAGTTTTTCGCATCCATTTTGCCATCTCGTCGACGTCGATGCCCATCGTCGGCGACATGGTCACGTGTAAGAACGGCAAGGAGGCTTCTTCGCCTTTCTCTTGCTTTTTGTTGTTCTTGCCGCTTTTGTTGACCGCGCCCCGCGCTTCTACGATTGGGTCGACGATAATGTCACGGTACATCTGCGACGTTCGTTCGAGCCACGTCAGCGCCGCTGCTCTTTGCTTCGGATCCTTTGCGGTTGGTGCGTCGATTAAGGATACGCCGACGACGGTTGATTTCAAATCGTCGTCGAGATTGGCGAGCCAGTTTAAGAAATTCGCCGTCGCCGTCTCGCCAGTTTTCGCGACTGTTTTTGCCTTGACGAGTTTCTTGTTCCCGCCGTCAGTGCTACCCATATTTGACGACGACGACGAGCCGGAGGACGCACCACCGAACAACAACTTTCTGTTGGTGTTTTCGTTGCTGCTCTTCCTCCTCTCTTCTTCTTCTTCTTCTTGTGTCTCCTCGGCGCTTAAAACCTTCGAAAACTCTCTAAAAAACGACGCTTCGTGTGGCCACGCGCCGTCGCCTTCGTCGTTACTCGCGCCACCCGGCATACCTTTCAGCGCCAACACGACTCGTAAATCATTCGTCTTCACTTTTTTCACCATTTCCCGTAAATCTTCTCTCGAGGCTTGAATGAACATCCGATCTCGATACATCGGATCCACGACGACGAGCTCTTCTCCTCTTTCAAACTCTTCATCCTCGGCAAACATGGCCCAGGTTATCGGAACTCGAACGTGCGTTAATCCGGACCGTTTGATCGCAGTCAAGTCGCTATCGGTAATGAACGTTCGTCTGTGCGCGGTAAACGCCGCTCTGGCGACGCTCTCGCCTTTTTGCGAGACGAGTTTGGCGCCCAATTCGCCCTCCGAGCTCCATCCAAAGTTCTTGTCCGGTTTCGACAACGCCGGTGGAAACACGTACGCTTTTTTATCGTTCGTGTTACTACTACTACTACTACTACTACTACTACTCCCACTACCACCACTACTCTCCATCGATGAAGGCACGAACAAAGACGCGGAAATGTGAAACCATCCGTCCAAAGACACGCCTTCGCTCGCGATCGACTTCTCGTTGGCGTCGATGAAAGGCTCTTCGCGCAAACCAATCAACGCGTTCATGTTTTTGTTGTTTTTCGACGACGAATACGAGGGTGAAAACGACGACGCAGAGCGAGAAGAAGAAGAAGGCACGGACGCACTTCTCGTCCAAGAACTTTCACCGTTTGTGTTCGCGTTCAAAGCGTTGTTACTGCTGCTCCTGAGCACGTATTTCGTCCCACCGGCAGCGACGACCAAAAAGAAGCACAAACTCATAACCACGACCGCGGATGCTTTCATCATCGCGGGATAACCACTCCTGCGAGTAGCATTATTCATTTCGCTTTGACTCGCGCTCCTTTCGGATTTCTTCGCCCCGAGGAGGTCTTCTTTTGCAACGTGATGATGCAACACGAAATTCCCAACTTTGGTATACCGCGGGGGCTTGATTTTCCCATCGTTCTTCGTCGTATTCAAATCCACGTACTCTAATCTCCCTCCGACGGGTCTCTGGTCTCGGTTTAAGAGTAATCCGGAGTGTTCGTTGATCACTTCTTTGTTTTTGTTGTTGCTCATGTTGTTCATCTTCTCCGCGTTGTTTCGCCCCCCGAAGAAGAAGCGGCCCATTATTATTTTCTATAAGGGCCGCGCAGTAAGAAGAAGAGAGAGAATTTTTTGAGGAGGAGGAAAAGAGATTTTTGTGCATCAAGCAGCTTTTTTTGTTTTTTTTTGTTTTTTTTTGTTTTTTTTGTTTTTTTTGGTGGGGGTTGCTTTTGCTCTCTCTTCTCGCTTTTTTTTTGTGACTGGTGATAAATTTTTTGTTTTTTTGTTTTGTTTCGACGAAGGATAATTTGAGGAGGTTCCTCTGCCTTGTCTCCGCTCGAGAAGGTTGAAAAATTTTACGTACGAGTGTGTCCCTCTCTCTGCCTCTTTCCGCCGTCATAAAAAATCATCGCATTCTTTACATAATCTTTATAAAGAGTAGTGTCTTCATCGAAAGAAGAAGCGACTCAAACAAACAGAGCGGAGAGAAGGAGAGAAAGAAAGAAACGAATAATAAAGCGCTTTCTTTGTGTTTTCTCCCGTAACGACGTCGACTCTCTGCTCCGCCGACGAGAGAAAAACAACAACAACAACAACAACAACTCTAATCTAATACAATGGCGACATCGGAGCAGCTCGAATTCTGGGGCACCATCATCGAGGCTGGAAAATCAGTCCGGGTGGATATCGACGAGGACGACGAGGAACACGTGAGTTTATCCTTAGTCGCGTTAGGGAGCAGTACTTCCGAGGAGGAGACAAAAAAAAATCATCACGCGATTCTTTCGGTCGTGGAAGACGTCGGCGTGAACGGCGCGAAGGAGATTTTCCTGGCGACGTTACGACGAGGGAAAACGGAACAGTTTTCGTTGGACGTCGTGCTCTCGGATACGTTCATAATGAAGAACAGCGGGAACGTGGACGCGCACGTGACCGGGTGGAGAATGGACGGACGAGTGAGAGGGAACAATCTCGAGAAAGAGATGGAGGAGTACGAAGACGAGGAGATGGAGGACGAGCTGTTTGAAGATATGGCGGCGGAGAGAGCGATGATGGATACGTCGTCGAGCGATAGCGAGGAAGAGGACGCGGATTTCGCGAGCGAAGACGAAGAGACGGACGAAGATTTAAGCGACGGAGAGGAGGATTTCGTAGAAATGAGCGACGATGAGATTGAAAAGTTAACGGAGGAAGCCGTTTTGGAGCACGGAGACAAAGGAAGTGATGATGATGATGATGATGCCGAGGAAGACGATGACGACGACGAAGACGAGGAGTCGTCGTCGTCCGATGAAAGCGAAGAAGAAAGAGAAGAAGAATCATCATCGGAATCATCAGAAGGAGAGTACGAATACGACAAGCGCTTCGATCCGAAGAATTTGCCTAAAGACGCCGAGCTCTTTCAAAGCGATTCGGAGGAAGAAAGAATGTTCGACGAGGCGTTGGCGAAAGTTACGGAGGAAGAAATGCTTCGAGAATCCGCTTCAGAATCTAGTGATGACAATGAAGATGAAGATGAAGATTCTTCTTCTTCTTCTTCTTCTTCTTCTTCCTCATCATCAGAATCTAAATCTGAATCCGACGACGAGGAGGAAGGAGACGAGGAGCTCAAGAAGAAAATCCAGACGCAGCTCAAGAAAGAGTTTGCTGATCCGGTTTCGTCGGAATCGGAATCGGAATCGGAATCGGAAGAAGAAGATATTCAAGGCACGGCGAAGAAACCTGCGGCGGCGACTCCAGGAAGCACGGCAACAAAAAAGAGAAAAGCAGATGAGAAGAGCGAACCAGAATCTGAATCCGACAGTGAAGACGAATCATCTGAGTCGGAATCAGAAGAGCCAGTCAAGGGCACCAGCCAGAAAAAAGTGAAATCGCCGGCTTCTACGCGAAAGGAAATCTTAGAAAAACCAAAGAAAGAAGCGTCTTCGGACGAGTCATCATCATCATCATCATCAGAAGAAGAAGAAGAAGAAAAAGATGAGTCTTCTAGTAGTAGCAGTAGCAGCAGCAGCGGCAGCTCGTCTTCTTCATCTTTGGAAGAGGAGGAAGAGAAGAAAGAAGAGAAAACGCCAGAAACTGCGACGAAGAAAAACGCCGAACAATACACCATCGATTTGATCAAGTACTTGAAAGCGCACGGGAAGACAAAGATGGCCGCCTTGGCTGGGAAGGTGAAAAAGCCGCAGTCGATAGCGATGAAGTTCAAGGACTTTGTGAAAATGCGACCGGATGAGTTTAAAATTTCAGGAGAAGATATCGAATTGAAATAGAGCGATCAATGCGTTGTTGTTGAATATATATTCTGTAGTTCACTTTAATTATTAATATCCTCTTTCTTATTATTCTCGTTCTTTTTCAATTAGAAACTCGAGGCGGCTCCAATCGTCGCTCTCGGGATCGCAAACCATCCAGTGCCGTTGTTGATGGACATGAAAAAGTCGCAAAACACGAGACTCAAAATCGCCATCAATTTCATCAAAATATTCAACGCCGGTCCGCTGGTATCCTTCAACGGATCGCCGACGGTATCACCAACAACCGCGGCTTTATGACACTCCGACCCTTTCTTCTGTCTCTCCGAAATCATAATCATGGACCCGTCCATGTTTCTTAAAATCTCTCCCGTAAACGGTCCGTCCTCTGGATCGTCTCTCGCGCGCGAACGCTTCGGCACGTCAATGTACAAGCCACCCTTTTCGACGTACTTCTTGGCGTTATCCCAGGCACCGCCCGTGTTCGAGGCGGAGATGGCGAGCTGCACGCCGGATGCTAACCCACCGGCGAGTAAACCGACGACGGCTTCGACGCCAAACAAGGTGCCCGTGATGATCGGCGCGGCCATGACGAGGCATGCCGGCGGAATCATTTCTCTTAAACTCGCGTCCGTGGAGATTTTGATGCATCTGGCGTGATCCGGCGGCGCGTGACCTGGGGCACCTTCGAGTAAACCCGGGATGGTATCGAACTGTCTCTTGACTTCCTTCACCATCTCCATGGCAGCAATACCGACCGACTTCATGGTCATCGCAGAGAACCAATACGGAAGCATACTTCCGATGAGCAAGAACGCAAAGACCACCGGGTTGAGCATGTTGACGCCGTTTTCGAGAACTTTCGATCGCGTGACGAACGCCGCCGTCAAAGCCAACGATACCAACGCCGCGGAGCCAATTGCGAACCCCTTACCGATCGCTGCGGTCGTGTTACCGGCCGCATCTAACGCGTCTGTCTTGTCCCTGACCGATTCCGGAAGTTCCGCCATTTCGGCGATGCCACCGGCGTTGTCACAAATCGGACCGTACACGTCAATCGCCAAGCAGGTTGGCAACGTACCTAACATACCCAACGCGCACAAAGCGACGCCAAACATGTCTGCCATAGAAAAGGCGATGAACACGCAGAGCGCAAGCATGGTGATTGGAATCACGCACGATTTATAACCCAACGCTAAGCCGTAGATGATGTTCGTCGCGGCGCCGGTTTCCGTCGATCTCGCGACTTCTCTCACCGGAGCGTACGAGTGCGACGTGTAGTATTCAGTGACAAAGCCAATTATCAAACCACCCCAAAGACCAGCGGCGATGCACGCAAACGCGGCGTGCGGACCATTCGTGACGCACTTGGAGGAGACGACGCCATCCACGCACGCCACGGCAAAGGTTCTACCGCCCAAGTAAAATTCTTGCGGCATGAAGATGCGGCACAACGGGTACACGCAAATCGTCATCGCAAGCGTGGAAAATGTCAACTGTTTCTTCAACACTTGTTCCACGCTCGCTTCGTTTCTGACCGGGTCTAAATCCGTAGCGATAAAAGACACCGCGGCGCACGCCAAGATGCCGATGGACGAGATGTACAACGGAAACATCAACGTATCCCAACCAGCGGAAACTAAATCCACAGATTCCGCACCGATGACTAAAGCAGCGCACGTCGCTTCCGCGAAAGAACCAAACAAATCAGAACCCATACCGGCAACGTCACCGACGTTATCGCCAACGTTATCGGCAATCGTCGCCGGATTTCTGGGATCATCCTCCGGGATACCCGCGACAACTTTCCCGGCTAAATCCGCGCCAACATCCGCAGCTTTGGTGTAAATCCCACCGCCAACTCTTCCGAACATGGCAATGGATGATCCACCCAAACCGAAACCGGCGATGCACTCGAAGAGTTTGACCGCTTCGCCGCCTTGAATGCTAAACGCGCCGGAGTAGCAAATCATGATGAAGTACATCACCAACAATCCCAAACCGGATAACGCGAAACCCATAACTGCCCCACCTCTAAAGGCGCAATTGAACGATTCTTTCCACGCTTCGCTGTTGTTATCTTTCGCCGCACTCATCGTGCATCGAGCGTTGGAAAAGACCGCGATCATCATGCCGATGTAGCCGGAAACCATACTCGTGACGCCGCCGACCACAAACGCGAACGCCGTGAGGGAGCCAACTTTGAAGTCCCATCCATCGTCCGTTCTGGAGACAAAAATGGAAATGAACACGCCCATAGCGGCTAAGAAGTACACGCACATGCGATATTCAGCGGCCAAAAACGCTTTCGCCCCTTCTTGAATATCCCGGTAAATCTGCCTCAACTTGCGATATTGATCCCCGCCATTGGCACCGGATTCGAGTTCATCCCCGACTGATTCCATTCGTCGCATCAACAAGTCATCGTCGTCCTGCCCTCGCGTGGCTCGGTACAACTGTATCCTGTTGATCTTCTTGTACATAAAAAACGCAAAGATTAAGCCGAAAATCGCCGGAGTGATGATGAGTAAAGACCCCATGATTTCTTCCAGAACTACAGAAGAAGAGTTTGCGCCTCCTTGCAATGGCATCAAAACCCACCAACAAGAGAGGTTCTTCTTTTAAAAAAATCAAATTTCAAAGAAGAGAACGACGACTTTTGTCACGCAACCGAGGAGTGAGTGCTCTCTCGTCTCTCGTTTCTCGCGCGTGTGTGTGCGCGTGCGTGTATAGGGAAGAAACAAAGCACGCGTGAGTGACGATTGGATATTCTTTTCGTTTTTAATCTTAATTTCTCGAGGAGCTAAAAAACCATCTCACCATACTCAGGAGTGAATGACAGCCATCAATTTCCTTCCTCCTCGCTTTCAATCCTTGAAGCGAAAAAAGCGAGTGAGATTGAAAACGAGCGAAAGAATTTTTCCTTTTTTAAAGTACAGAGTTCTAATACGTCTACACGTGCTGTTATTCCTATAGAAACTCTCTCTTTCTCTCTCTTTGTTGCCCTTATGTTATACAATCTCGCCGTCCTCGGCGGCGTCTTGGATGAGCATCGGCGCGTCTTCTTTTTGTTCTCGCTCTTCTCTCGTCGTCTGAATCGTCGTCGTCCCGGCGCCGCTTTGGTGAGTATTGTTGGCGTTTTTATTCATATTCTCGACAACGGCTTCGACGACGACGACGTCTTCGATTTCTCCCGGGAGTTTCGTGATGCTCGCGAGCGCGGTTTCTAAAGCCGCCAGCGCTTCGTTCGTTTCTTTTTCCTCGTCTAGGTTTTCTTTTTCTAACCGCGCGATTTCCTCTTCCAGCGCTTTCAACGTCCGCTCCGAGACTTTCTTCTCCGGCAATTCGCCAATCTCCGCTCTCAATTTTTCTCTGCGAACTTCCGATTTCCCATCCTCTCTCAACGCTTTCACCTCTGATTTCAACCTTTTCACCTCCTCTTCCGTCTCCATGAACTTCTTCTCTAAACGCGCCAACTCTTTTTCGTACGTCGTGATTTCTCTCTCCGCCGCTCGTTCCGCGTGTTTCAACTTCCGCACCACGTCTTGCTCGTACTTCGCCATCTCTCGGTCTAAAATTTTCCGACGGTCGAGGACGACGTCGTCGCTCTCCTCGTTACCAATCGCTTTCCCTAAACTCACGAACGCTTTGGCGATTAAATCCACCGGAACGTCTTTCCCCGGAACGCCCGATGCTTGGCCTATTTTCACGTAATGTTTTAACATTTCCATCAACCGCGCGTGGATTTGAACGTTTTCGTTGGAATCGTCGTCGTTGTTCTCTGCTGCTTTTTCCTGAGGATGATGATGCTGATGACCAAATTTCGACGACGACGACGTCACTGCCTCTCCCTCTCTCCTCTTCTTTTCCTCCTTTTGCTCCGTTTCTTCCGTCTCTTGCATCGTCATCATTTCCACGTCGTCGTTCATATCATCAACAACAGAATCCCCCCCTGGTGGCTCTGGCGTCTCATCGTCATCATTTTTCTTTTCCCTCCTCCCCTTAGGCGTCGATTGAGGCGACACGAACTTCGTGTGCGTCGCCTGAGTCGCCGCGTTGATCGTGGTCACCACTTTTTCACTCCTAAAGGTGGGAGGAGGAGGAGGAGGCATGATGTTCTTCTTCTTCTGTGATGTGATTTTGTGTGTCGCAACAACAAACAAGAGCGAGCAACTCTGAGAAGAACGTTTTTTTGCAGAAAGCGAAAAAGCGAGAAAGAAAGAGAAGCCAAAAAAAGCAAAAAAAACAGGAGGAAAACGCATGAAACAGGAAAAAAAAAGCAGACAGAAGAGTTCAGGATATTTTGTGCTTTTTCTGCCACCACCTGTGATACAATTAATTTTGCGGCCAAAAATGGCTCCTCTTTGAGAAAGAACAGAACATAATCTTTACTCGTATTATCTGAAAATAACTCATCAAAGAAGAAGAAACAACAGAAGAGATAAAGAAGAGAGACACAAAAAAAATGGTGATGGTGGCGTCCAACTCCGGCGTGATCGGCAAAGGCAACGCGTTGGAAACGATAAGCAAAGAAGTGACGCAACTTTCCGGCCGAGGCGGTCTGACCGGTTTGTCTGTGATTTGGGGAATCGTGACGGTCGCGCAAATCGTCTCCATGCGTTCGAAAGAAGAAGAAGAGAGCAGTACGAATAATAATAATAGTTTTAATTTAATGCCGCAAGAAAACGTCGCGGCGTGGGCGTGCACGTTCAGCGCACTCGCGGGTATTTGCGCGTTGGTGTATGCGATTCAGTTGGCGAAGTCTGTGCTCGCGCAACCGGCGGGGAACGCGCGAATGCAAGAGATCGCTTCGGCTATTCAGGAAGGATCGAGAGCGTTTCTCGCGACGGAGTATAAATGGCTGTCGGTGTTTTGCGCGGTGACGTTTTTGTTCGTCTCGGTGGGGATTTCGTTTGCAACGGGGTTGTGCTTTGTTTTTGGAGCTGGGTTGAGCGCGGCGACGGGGTGGATGGGGATGAGCATCGCCGTTCGAGGGAACGTGAGAACGGCGGCGGCGGCGGTGCACGGATTGGATCCGGCGTTGCGGGTGGCGTTTAACACCGGGACGGTTATGGGAATGTTAGTGGTCTCTTTTGGTATTTTGGGGTTAGCTGTGGCGTTTATTTTCTTCGAATACACGCAGAATAGCGCGCAAGAGGCGTTGACGACTTTGGCTGGGTTTGGGTTCGGCGCGAGTTCAATCGCGCTGTTCGCGAGAGTCGGCGGGGGGATTTATACGAAAGCCGCCGACGTTGGGGCGGATTTAGTTGGTAAAGTGGAAGCGGGGATTCCGGAAGACGATCCCAGAAACCCGGCGACGATTGCGGATAACGTCGGGGATAACGTCGGGGACGTCGCCGGTATGGGCGCGGATCTGTTCGAGTCGTACGTCGGGTCGATCATCGCCGCGGCAACGTTAGGGTTAGAAATTCACGGCCAACGAGGGGTTGCGTTGCCGTTTTATATCGCCGGTGGGGGCATTTTCTGCGCGATTATTGGTACGTTGTTCGTGAGAACGCAAGAAGGCGCGAGCCAAGAGCAGTTATTGACGGCGATGCGCAACGGAACGATTTCCGCGAGTTTGTGCGTGTTGATGTTCTGCGGATTCGTGATTCCGGCGATTGGGATCGCGACGCCTTTGAAAGTCTATTTTACCGTTTTCACTGGGCTGTTGTCGGGTGTTTTGATTGGCGCTGCGACGGAGTATTCCACGTCGCACGCGTTTTGGCCGACGAGAAGTATCGCCGCGGCGGCGGAGACGGGGCCCGCGACGGTTTTGATTCAAGGTTTGGCCGTCGGTATGTTTTCCACGGCGCCGCCGATTGTGATTATTGTGATAGCGATTGTTGTTTCTATGTCCTTGACGGGTGTGTTTGGCGTCGCGATTGCCGCGGTTGGGATGTTGTCCACGTTGGGCGTCACGTTAGCCACGGACGCGTACGGACCGGTGGCGGATAACGCCGGCGGCATCGCGGAAATGGCGGAGATGCCGCCTGAAATCAGAGACCGAACGGACGCTTTAGATGGTTTAGGAAACACCACCGCGGCAACTGGTAAAGGATTTGCCATTGGGTCCGCGGTGTTGACCTCTTTGGCGTTGTTGACGGCATTTCAAAAAGCCGTTTCGGTGAAAGGCACGGATTTGTCCGTCGATATCATCGCCAACGCGAAAGTCATGCCAGGTTTGTTAATCGGCGGGGTCTTGCCGTTCGTATTTTCTGGGTTCACCATGTTAGCGGTCGGTCGATCCGCGGGGTCGATCATCGAAGAAGTTCGAAGACAGTTCCGCAACGGCATCTTGGAAGGTTTGGTGAAACCGGATTACGCCGCGTGCGTCGACATCGCGACGAGAGCGAGTTTGAAAGAAATGGTCGCTCCGGGCGTGATGGCGGTGATTGTGCCAATCATGGTTGGTATTTTTATGGGACCGGAAGCGTTGGCGGGCGTTTTGACGGGAAGTATCGTCTCTGGATCGACGATGGCGATTATGATGGCCAACGCCGGCGGCGCGTGGGACAACTGCAAAAAGTACGTCGAGGCGGGCGCGCACGGCGGGAAAGGCTCGGAGTGCCATAAAGCGGCGGTAGTTGGCGATACGGTTGGTGACCCGTTCAAAGATACCAGCGGGCCGAGTTTGAACATCTTGATCAAGTTGATGAGCGTCATCGCTTTAGTCATGGCACCGTTGTTGAAAAGAATGTGGATTGAGAACATCTTATAATATTTTAAACGACTTCTCTTGTGACTTGTGACGAGCGAGGACTGATTATGATAAACGTGTGTGTGTGTGAGAGATAGGAAGGGAGAAAGACAATTAATACTAACCAAGGTACCAGGTACCTGGAGGTACTCAGATACTAATAATACACCTACTACTCGTTTTTCTTTGAAATGCTACTACTGTTGTTTATTCCTCCATCTCCTCGTCGTCCTCGTCTTGATCGTACATTTCGAATCCTCCTTCCCTGTTATTCAAATCTCTCAAATCGATCGGGTTATCGTCGTACTCATCGTGCGGCACGTATCGAGGTAATTTTACCGCAGCGATATCGATCAAACACAACTCTAACATTTCTTGAGAGAACTCGCACAATGGGTTTAAACCCAGCGCTTTGTGGTAACTCGCCACCGCGTTTTCTAAACTCGTCACGTCCAGAAAATTCGCTTTCATTTGGTACGCGAAACCTAGCGCGCTGTGCGTGGACGAGATATTCGGCCGCAACGCGATGGCTTGTTCGTAACACGCGATGGATTCTTCGAATCGTTTCAGTTTTCGCAAACAATGCGCCAGATTCACGACGCACGGCTCCCAACGCTCCAACTTTTGCGAGCTCAATCGAGAGGCTAACGCGACGACGTCGTGTTCTTCCGATTTGACCGTGGCATGTTGCGGCGACGGACTCGTGCTAATGCTCGTGCTAGATCCTCCTCCAGTGGCTAGCCACAGCGCGTCTCTCAAAAACTGCTCGGCTTCTAAATATTCTTTTCGTTTGTACGCGGAAACGCCCAACTCGTTTTGGACCAAAGCGTCCGTCGGATTCAATTCCGCCGCTTTTTCGAAGAAGCTTCGCGCAAAGGAAGCGTTGTTCGAACCGCGACTGTATTCCATCCCGGCGCACAAAACGGGAACGTGCATACCTGGAAACAATCTCGAGGCAGTTCGATACGCCGCGACGGCTTGGTCGGATTCGTCTTGCATGGCGAAAGCGTGGCCGAACGCGATCCACGCCGGCGCGAACGCTTGGTCTGCAACTGTCGATTTCCCGAAATACCGTCTCGCGTCGTCGAATCGCTTCGCGACGAGGTAATAACATCCGACCGCGTACCAAGAAATCGCGTGTTTGGGATACAAAGCGGTTAAATCGTGCGCAATCTTGTACAAATCGTTCGATTTCTTCAAATCCACCGCAGAGGCGAGGTACGCCGGCAACGATTCCACGTCGAATCTCGACGGCGCGGACGATTTAGCGGCTATTCTTTGCATCTCTTCGAAACACTTGCGCGTTTCGCCTCTGTTGTAAAGCCATTCGGCGCGTTTCGCACGCAGAAAAGGCGCGTCACGCAAGATTTCGAGCTCTGGAGAGGAAAAGGACGTCGTCGTCCCCGTCGTGACTCCCGAGACCGGCGTCGATTGATTGTGTTGTTGCGATTGCATCTGCGTCTTCTTCCTCGGGCTCCTCCTGGACGGCGAAAGCGTCTTTGCCGGACTTCCTTTCACTGGCGGCGTCGCTGCGCTTCTGAGCCTATCTCCTCTTCTTCCTCCTCCTCCTCTCGTAGAAAAAGTATTCGTCGAATCTCTCAACGCCGCGCCAAAATCGTCCTCTTCGAACCGTCCCGCAATCGCGTCGTACATCGCTCGCATCCACTCGTCCCCTTCCTCGAATCGCAAACTCTGCACCACCTCTTTCTCTTTCTTCATCGGCAGCGCGTGCGATTTCGTCAACGCTTCGTAACTATCGTACAACATCGGATCTAAGATGAGAGAGATTTGGAACCATCTCGCGCTCGCGTTTCGAGCGTCCAACTGGTCGTGCACCTTCCCGCGAACGTGTGCCGATATAGCTCTTAACTGGTCCAGTCCGTCGTCCTGTTTCATCGCCACTAAATCTCTGCCATCCTCGTCGTCTCCGTTAAGAACGCTGTTGTTATTATTATACACCGAGGGCGTCCCCACGTGGTTCGCTCCGACCACGTCCCCGGTAAACGCGTGATTCGACGACTGCCCTCCGAAATCCACCAAACCGTCCAACTCGCACATTTTCAAGCACTCCTCGAATTTCCTCGATTTATACAAGCACCGACTGGCTAACACGCTCATCTCTCCGAACTCGTCTAAATAGTTTTCCTCTTCTTTGTTTCCTCCTCTTTCTCCTTTCTTCTTCTTCATGATTTCCATCGCTCGCGCGTGTTGCCCGTCCTCGTGGAGAATGGACGCGAACGCGTACACGTCCGATTTCTTTTCCCGTTCGAACGTCGTCAAAGTCGTCGTCGCAAAATCGTGCGTTTCTTCTTCATCTTCGTTCTTCATCTTCATCTTTTTCTTCTTCTTCTTCTTCACGACGAACTTGACTAACGCGCTGCTCATGACGCAACAATTTTCCGCGAAAAAGAGCGCGGAAGATCTCAACCCGTGCTTGTTTTCTCGCGCGGCATCTCGTCGCGAGCGAAGTTTTGATAACGTCTGTTGGAGTGTTGGTACGTATCTCTCGTCGTCGTCGTCGAATTCCTCCTCCTCGTCCTCGAACGCTCCGTCGTCCATCATCTCGTCTCTCTCTCTCTTCTTTTTGTGCTGCGCTTTCTCAAACGTTTTGAATTTTCTTTGCTTTAGCATTTAGGGTTGCATACAAACCCTAAAACACAGAAGCGCAAAAACCCTCCAGACATCTCCTCCACAAAACAAAACGCCAGCCTTCGTTCGCTAAAAGGCATAGAGACTTTACACACGCTTTAATAAGAAGAAGTCTTGTTGAACAAAAACGTAGAAGAAGAAGAACAAATATGTTAATTTCCAAAGCGAACAGAAACGAGGTGTACAAGTACCTCTTTAAAGGTAACATATATCTCTCTCTCATCATTCATCAACTTTGGCCCTAAAATGGATCAAAATTCCAATAAACCTTTTATTATAACTCTCTCTCTCTCTTTGATGATGTGTGCTGACTTTTGCTCTCGTTCTCTCTTAATCTCTTTCTGCAATGTTTAAACAGAGGGCGTCGTCTACGCGAAGAAAGATTACTCTTTGCCGCAACACCCGGACATTCCGGTGCCGAATTTGCAAGTCATCAAGCTCATGCAATCGTTCAAGAGTAAAGAGTACGTCAAGGAAATCTTCTCGTGGCAGTACTATTACTATTACTTGACCAACGAAGGCATCGAGTACTTGAGAGAGTACCTGAACTTAGGGCCGGACGTCGTTCCGGACACGTTGAAGAAGTCCGCGAGACCGGCTGGGGAAAGACCGGGCGCCGACGCCGGCCGCGGCGGCGGCGGCCGAGGCGGCTTCGGCGGCCGCGGCGGCGGCCGAGGCGGGGACCGCGAAGGCTACCGCTCGGAGAGACCGGCATTCGGTAGAGGCGGGTAAACATTATCATTCGGTTTTACATTTTCGATGATACCATTGGTTAAAAGCAGTAGTATTAGGGAAAGTATTATTCATAGTTTGTTATAAAATCCTCGTCTTGATTTTAAGAAAAAATTGAAATGGTTGAATACAACAACATTTATGCTTCTTTCGCGCGCGGCGCTCGTACTCTTATACCTACGTGTAGAATGTATATGCAAACGTGGTGCACTTCTTTAAATCGTTGAAATGGCAGACGCGTCGACGTCTGCAAACTTCTTCTCCTCGAACCATTTCACGATTTGCTCGGCGTATTTTTTCACGCCGCCTTCCTCGTCGCTTTCAATGTTCAACACCATCACCGGGTCGTGTAACGACGAACGCAAGAGGAACCACCCTTTGGCTTCACTTTCGGCTCGGATGCCTTCAAAGTTTTCCTTCGCGCAGACAAAATTCGGTTCGAAATACCCGCTTTCGATCGCTTGCTTAAACTGTTCGATGACGTCTGAACCAACTTTTTTAAACTCTGGGTTTGCTATTTTCAATCGAACCTCCGAGGACTCCAACGGTTCTTTCAAACTCTCTAAAATCTCGCCAATACCACCACCGCCTGCATTCTTCCTCTTCACCGCCTCGATGATTATCTTCACCGCTAAATACGCGCCGTCGTCCAAGTTGTAGTTTTCTTTCATCGCGCCGTGGCCGGAAGTTTCAATCATTAAAGGCGCGTTGATACCTTTCGAATTCAACTCGATACCTTTGTTGATTACGTTTTTATACCCTCGCATGTACCGCAAGTGTATCCCACCTTTACTTTCGATGAATGTTTTCAACCCGGAAGAGGTGACTGAATCCGTCACAATCGTGCTTCCCGGTTCTTTTTGCAAAGCGATGTGCGATAACACCGCAATCAACTTATTCCGGTTGATTTCCTTCCCGAACGAATCAATCACCGCAGATCGATCGACGTCGGTATCGAAAACAATCCCTAAATCCGCTTTACTCGCCAAAACCGCTTTCGTCGCGGATTCCATCGCCTCTTTCTCCTCCGGGTTCGGCGCGTGGTTCGGAAACATCCCGTCCGGATCTAAAAACTGAGACCCGGTACAGTCCGCCCCTAACGGTTCTAAAACTTTCGTCGCGAAAAACCCACCGCTTCCGTTCCCAGCGTCCACGACAATCTTAAACCCTTTTAACGGTTCGTTCGTCCCATCGTTAATCCCTTTGATAATTTTGTCTCTCAAAATCGAACTGTATTTGTCGATGTACGGTCTCGATTCGATCTTCGCCTCTCCGCCTTTCGCCATCTCCTTCTCCGCTTCGGCGATATATTCAGCCGCTCTTTCGCACATAAACCCAACGTCTTTCTTATCCAGCCCTCCATCTTTGGTAAAAAACTTAATCCCGTTCCTATTAAACGGTAAATGACTCGCCGTGAGCATCACGCACCCTTCGTACGCCGGCCCGAGCTCGCGGTTGCTCACCGTGGCGAAGAAACACGCCGGCGTCGTCGATAACTCGCAATCAATCGCAACGCCGCCTTTAAATTGTACGCCACGCGCGAACGCATCTTTCAACGACGGTCCGGACAATCGCGGGTCTCGGCCGATGCCAACCGTACACATTGGATTATTGGTACATTTTTCTGTCTCTCTCAACCAATCCACAAAGGCACAGCCTAAGCAAAACACCGATTCTGGCGTGATGGTAATCGGTTCGTTTTCCACGCCCGCTAACGCGACCCCTCGGACGTCGGATCCGTTTTGTAATCGCTTTAACGACTCTGGGGTGGTTTCTGGCATCTCGGAGGAAGAAGACAAAGCGGAAAAGGAGGAGGATGGCCGTCGTTTTCGTCGGTAAAATTCCGTTATAAAGTGGCGGCCGATTCGTTGATGATGATGATGTCTTCTTCGTTGTTCAAAGACGCGAAAAGGCGTCGTTTCCGTCGTCTTCTGTGGACAAAAAGCGAAGGCGGCGGCGCGCATTTACTCGATCTGAGGAGTAAGAGTAGTCGTTCTGGAGTAGGAGTAGATGTATAGGAGGAGCAGGAGTGGAGAAAAAAGTGAGGCAATTCAGAGAAAAATATCATGTGTGTTGACTCACGAGAGAAAAGAAGAAGTCAATGTACTTTTGCGTTGTTGTGCGTGAAAATGTCTTTTCGGTCTCTGATTTTACAACTCTACTCTCTTCTTCTCTCCTCTCTTCTTCTTCTTCATATTCTGTGTCTCATTCTTCGACGATGGTTCTCACTTTTGATCTCTTTGGCGGCGTCGCTTTCTTACTATTTCTTCTCTTGGCCGGCGGCTCCAACGAGGCGGCTCGCTCTTCGTCGCTGTTGGTCCGGTCCGAGAGCTTTTTTTTAGTCGTCGTCGGTTTCTTTGAATGCTGCTGGTGCTGCTGCCTGTCGTCGTCTTCGAGGATGGACTGGATCGTGAATCCGCCGTCGTCGTCGTCGTCGTTTCCGGCGGCGCGTTTTTGTTTCGGTGTTTTATTCTTGGTCGGCGAGACGAGCTTTCCCGTTCCCATAAGCTCTTCTTGCGTCGCTTCTTTTCTGTGCGGCATGATCCCGGGTTTATTCTTCCTCTGTTTGCACAACTCTTTCCAGCCTTGCACGTCTATCGCCATCACGTGCGCCGCTCTTTCCTCTTTCTCCGTTTTCTCTTGTTCCTCGCTCGTATTTCTTCTCACCATCGACGGTTTGCCTTGCTCGCTTCTAATCGACACTTGTCCTTGCGAGACTAGAAACGACAACGTGAAGACGTTTTCTATAAACTGCGCGAACGATTGTCCGTTGAACACCAAGTCGACGACTGGGCATTCGTTATTAGGAAACTTGTTCAACTCTTTGACCATTTTTTGCATAATCTTTGCGGTGGTCTTCTCGTGGTCGTTCTTCGTCGATTCTAACTCCTCCGGTCTCGCCAACTCGCCGAGAGGGACTCTTTGTTGTCGTTGGGTCATTTTCCGTTCTTTAATTTCCGTGTTCATGACGCCGTTCCTGTTTTAAGTACATGTGTTTGTGTGTGTGTTTAAGTTGTTAAAAGAAGGAAAGAAGGTGAGCGTGTGCGTGAACAAACAGAAAGGCGATGAAACTACGCGCATCTCGTGCAAACGAAGAAGACAAAGAAGACACAAAGAAGAACGAGAACACACTACTCACATAAAATCCAACGTCTCCACCTCGAAGTAATATTTACTGGCAAAATCTCCCAGCTCTGCCCAATCCATGGCCCCGTGGCTGACGAATTCCGCGTCGTCTTCGGCTAACGTCTGTTCGTTTGGAACTCTCCCTCGCATGAACAAACTCGTCAATCCGTTCACCACTTGCCTGACCGTAAATCGACTTCGTCCGTTTTGGTTCAAATCTTTACTCATATCTACCCCGATGCTGGCGAGACGACTGACGTTTTTCAAATCCATCTCTTGCTCTCGCGTTCTCATGCCTCCGATGTTTGCGAGGCGGTAATTCTCGTCGACTTTCTCGGCCATCACGGCGAGTTTCCGAGAGCCGCTTTGTCGCATCTCTTCCCGGTGGAGCTCGATGTCGGTTTCCATCATTCGCAATTTCGTTCGCGCTTCCCTTCGCGAGATTTGAGTCGATTTTGCTTTAGCTGCTGATACTGGCGGATCAGCAGGAGGAGGATCTGGCAGCGATGGATCCACCATCATCGCGACGTTTTCTTCTTCTTCTTCTTCGAGGAATAAAACGGGCGGGCGATGTATGCGACGAGATGCGTTCAAAGCGTGTTCTTGTGTTTCCTCGTTTTGTGCGGATTTTGAAAAAGAGGAAAAAATTCAAAAAAGGCTGCTTTTTTGCGGATTGCTAATAGAGCTGCTACGTTGCTAAACATCTGCTAATAGGTATCATCATCTGTTCTATACTTTTCTCCCTCTCTCTCTCTCTCTCTTCTATATATTATTTAGTACAAATGATGCGTGCAACACGCCGGGTTCGTTGAAAACAACACTTTCGTCGATCGTCGTCAAAGTCACCAAAAGCTTTCGCGACCGTATTTCTTGTGCGCGCGGACTTTTCTGGCCAACTCTTTCACGGTGGAGTAATACGCGTCGCCGATTTCCGCCGGTCGCTGGTAGGTGAATTGTTTCCAGATTTTGTCCATGTATCGACGACGCCGTTCGCGCTCTTCCTCTGGCATGTCTCTCATGGTTTCTAGAATGTCTGAGACGTCCTTTTCTGGAATTTTCAACGCGAATTCGCTGTAGTTGATTTCGGATTCGAACGGGAATTCGATGTTATCGGCGATGATAATCGGGATGCATCGAGTCATCACGGCTTGGTAGAAACGGAGCGTCCAAGGGGTCCAACCTAATGGGTTCAAGCAAAACACAGATTCCGTCATTTCGCGGACGTAACAGTCCCGGTCGCAATCTTTGATTTTGGTATCGTAGATGACGTCGGTGGCGTTTTGGAAGATTTTTTTCAGTTTCGGGCGCAAACCTTTACTGTACGCGAACCCAGCCGGGTGGTCGATGGTGCCGCGGAACATGGCTAATATTTTCCGCTTCGGAGGATTTGTCACCAACTCGTTTCGATGTTCTTCCAAATACATTCGTTTGTCGTACTCTAAACCCGGGATGACGATATCTTTCCACGTGTCAAACTGAGGTAACGTCCGATCGCCTTCCGGCGTTAAATAAATCGAGTGCGGTATTTCCTTTTGCCAATCTCGAAAAATCGTCGGTCCTCTCGCCCCGGCAAAGACGAAAATATGATCTCTCCCGTCCGTGCGATTGAAATACGGCAATTTTCCTTTCACGTGCGATAAAACTTCCAAAAAATACTCGTTCGTTTCCTCCATCGCTTGCCCTTGGTTCTCGTGTCTCAACATCTCTCTCGACCACAAGAAACACTCGCCGTATTGCGGCACGAAGAACAAATCCGCCTCCTCTGGATTCATCGTCCGGACGCCATTTTTATCGTCCCTAAAGTTTCTATGGAACCAAATTTCCGTTCCGTACTGGTCGCGTTCGCATCGTCCGTACCTCTTCGCTAACTCGCTCGTCAATTGTTTCGGCACGTCGTAGACGAACACCTTCGGAAACGAAGACGACTCTTCTTCCTCAATCACGTTCGCACGCTTCGGACAGTTCACGTTCGTCCCATCTTCGTTGCATAAATTCACCTGCTTGCTCATTTTCTTATAACTCAAACTCTTCCCGGATACAGAAGACATCCCGAACCCGCTCGAATCCTCCCCGGCGAATTCGTCCAACGACCCGGAATTTTTATCGTTCGCATCCAACGCTCGCAACAACGCGTCTCTCTCTCGCATCAACTTTATAGCTTTCAACTCCGCATCGTGCGATAAAATATCCAACTTCACCGCGTAATTCACCGCTTTCTTCGAGTCCTCGTCTTCGTACGCGCCGCCGTGTTGGTTTTGGATCTGTTTCATCAGTTTTTGCGCGTCGATTTTCCGAGCGAAATTCTCAACATCTTCCCCGAAGCCGGCGTTTCTGTTGTCGTCGTCGATGGTACTCGTGTTCGTCGTCAGCGCCAAGAGGAGCAAGAACACGGACGCGAGGAACGCTTGAAAAAACAAGTGCTTATTATTACTGTTCGTTAGGGTCGACAATGTTCTTCTCTTCTCGTCCAAGCGAGAGGAAGAGAAGAGCGGGGGTGAACCCATGTTCGTAGTGTGAGGAGTTTTTAAGAGCAGCGGTTCAAAAACGCTCTCATGAAAAACGCTTGGAAACGCGATAACAGCAGTATTAATATTAATCGGTGGTTTATTTTCGTAGGATGTTGTAGTATACACGCTGTCTAAAACTAGTTTTTCTATATGTGTTGTTGTTGTCGCTACTCGCGCGCGCGTTTCTCGAGCGTTTCTTATTAAAATCAGTCGCTGTCGTCGTCGCCGCCGTCGGAGGCGGAAACGACGTCAAAATCGAACGCGTCGTCGTCGTCGAAATCGTCTTCACCTTCGTCTTCCTCAAAATCTAAGCTTAACTGTTGCTGTTTTTCTTCTTGTTTATCTGGTTGCTTCTCCGCGGCGGCGCGCTTCGAAGGCGAAGCTTCGCCAGGGGCGTTCGGAGCAGCTTTCGTTGTGAGAAACGCCAACGGGTCGCTGGGTTTCCACCCTACCGGGGGTTTCGGCACGCCAG
>JACLAA010001620.1_pt1 | contig 26390 bp, 18 predicted proteins | sample 8027891 | NCBI WGS metagenome assembly JACLAA01 (sample SAMN15724900, study PRJNA655200) | protist metagenome | isolation source: fluorescence activated cell sorting (FACS) single amplified genomes of... | place: Spain: Blaines Bay Microbial Observatory, Mediterranean Sea | collected 2016-01-19 | reverse complement strand
GAATCGATGAACAGTGTCATGGACGACAATAAGATCCTGACCCTGATCAACGGGGACAGAATTCCTCTCACTTCGTCGATGAGTTTGTTATTCGAGGTTGAAGATCTAAGGGTCGCATCTCCAGCCACTGTCTCGCGTGCTGGCATGATATTTCTGGATCAAAGCGAAATGGGCTTTAAACCATTCCTCGAGTCGTGGCTTGAACGTCTTTTTGGGACCCAGCCCGAGGTGCAAAAGCTGCACCAAAATCTTCTTGGAAAATATGTTTCCAAAATTCTCGAATACAAGGCGTCGAGTTGCGTTGAGCCCGTCCCCATTTCTGATTTCAATGCTATTCTCTCTTTCACCCAGCTTTACGAAGCGTTGCACACCAAAGAGAACGGGCTAGATGCGTCCGCAGACATACAAGCGTACGGTCAAATGGCGGAGAGGTGGTTTCTTTTTGCGCTCACGTGGTCTATTACGGCCGCCGTGGACGAGACGGGACGCAAGAAGCTCGATATATACCTCCGCGATCTTGAAGCACAATTTCCGCCTTCCCGTACCATATATGATTATTTCTGTGATCCCCAAAAAAAGGATTTTGAGCAATGGGAAAGTGGGTTGACAACCTGGCGTCCACGCAAAGGGGATTCTTTTTTCAAAATGATAGTGCCAACGTCAGATAGCCTGCGAAACTCATTCATCTTCAGGACCATTGTTTCATCCAAACACAATTTGCTTGTTGTGGGCAATACTGGCGTGGGTAAAACAGTTCAGGTGATGGGCCTCATGACGAATTTGCCCGCAAAAAATAGTAAGCTTGTAATAAATTTTTCTGCTACAACTAAATCAAGTGCTCTCCAAGATATTGTAGAAAGTGTCATGGAGAAACGCTCCAAAGACAAGCTCGGGCCATTGGGTGGCAAGGAGTTACTCATTTTTGCGCGAGACAGTGCCAACTCGTCACAGACAGAAATTGTTGAGTATTTATCAAACTTACACATGTTCTGGGGGGCACGTGTCCGTCTTGGAGGACTTTCTGTTGCTAATAGGTCGACGACTTCAACATGCCGCAGAAAACCTCAGCCGAGTCTCCGTTCCAACCACCCCTCGAGTTGCTGCGGCTCTGGATGGACTATGGCGGCTGGTACGACCGCTCTAAATGCGCCTGGAAATACATTCTAGACAGTCAGCTAGTAGCAGCTATGGCGCCACCATCTGGGGGACGAGCGGTCATCTGCAATCGTACACAAGCACGTTTCCATCTTGTAAACATCACAACACCTGAAGACTCACAGCTCACGCGGATATTTGAATCTATCATGATGCCAAAGCTTCAGGAGTTTGACAATGAAATCAAGCCAATGAGTCGGTCTCTAGCTCGAGCAACCATTGGGCTGTACCGCAACGTCACCGAACGATTCCTTCCAACTCCGGACAAGAGCCACTATTTGTGACTTCGCAGCGTTGCGCTTACCAGATGAAAGTTTGATTTTTGCATATCATAGGTTCAATTTGCGTGATGTAGTCTCTGTCCAAAAACGCCAGTCGGGCAACAAACTTCATTTTTGATACCTTAGGCGACGTCGCAAAGGTCATTCAGGGAACACTCCAAGCCGAAAGACAGTACTTTGATACTTCAAAGTCCATGATACGATTGTGGACTCACGAGTGCATGCGTGTTTTCGCTGATAGATTTCTCAAAGATTCAGCAGACGACATTGGAAAGTTCATCGAAGCCATGAGCCAGGTGATGCGGGACCACTTTGAGGGTGCCGAATGGGCTGAAGTTATGGAGGATATCGATGACGAACGCTATGGTCCGATTTTTTGCAGTTTTATGAGCGAGACAACGGAAATTCTGCCTTATGAAGAAGTCGCCGATTATTCGCAACTCAAGCAATGCTGCGAAGACAAACTGGAGGATTATAATCTTGAGCCAAAACTGATAAACATGAATCTCGTGCTTTTCAAAGACGCTATTCGACACATTTGCAGAATTCACCGTGTTGAAGGCGATGCCTCGACGGCACAGCGGCGTCATTATATGGCCAAAATTTATTCAAGACGTCGCCTTTCTTTACCACGGTCTCGGTGTCGCAGGTATCCTAATGATGCCTAGGGGCAACGCAATGTTGGTTGGTGTCGGGGGATCTGGACGCCAATCATTGGCTCGTCTCGCATCTCATATTGCTGGAATTGGCGTTTTTGTGATCGAGATTACGAAACAGTATCGCTTGATTGAGTGGCGTGATGACATGAAACGTCTTTTTGAAATTACTGGCGTATCAAACACGCCCACTGCCTTTCTCTTCAACGACACCCAGTTGAAAGAGCAAGCATTTTTGGAGGATATCAACAATATTCTTAGTTCGGGCGAAATACCTAGCCTGTATGGTAAGGATGAGTTACCAGCCATTTACGATGGCGTACGAAAACGAGCAGCTGATGCAGAGTCGGGCGGAACTGCGGAAGAACTTTGGGCCTTCTTCGTTGACTCAATTCGCTCGAATTTACATGTAATCCTAGCCATGTCCCCACCCCTGCGCCCGTAGTGAAACTAGACTCTGATGACTCATACTGTGTCGTGTCCACAGGTCCCCAGTTGGATCCGCATTTCACACCCGATGTCGCTTTTATCCAGGCCTAATTAACAGCACTACCATCGATTGGTTTCACCGCTGGCCCGCAGACGCACTCACTGCGGTTGGCTCGGCGTTTCTTGACAATTTGACTCTTGACTCTGATGACACTCGGGCAAAAATTTCCAGCGTATTCTCTGTAATTCACTTGAGTGCACAAGACTTTTCTGACAAAATGCTTCAGCAACTCAAGCGTCATAACTACATTACCCCAACACATTTCCTTGAGCTTTCAAAGGGCTATCGCGTAATCCTGACAGAGAAACGCACAGAACTCGGCAATGGTAGAGATAAATTGGCCAACGGCCTGGCCAAATTAGTTGAGGCACGCGATGGCGTTGAAGTCATGTCGGTGGAATTGGAGAAAAAAAAAGTTGTGTGTGCCCAGTCACAAAAAGACTGCGAGAATCTCCTAGTCGAGATTGTGTCGGAGCGCCGCGTTGCTGACGAGCAGCGCAAGCAAGTAGAAGGAGACTCCGAGCGAATAGGCTTCTCGACAGTGTCCAGAGTATACTTTGGTGCTCTGCCCAATGGCACTAGTGCAGATGGTCAAATTTACAGGTAAGGAGGAAATTGAGTGTAAGGCAATAGCAGATGATGCTGAGGCCGAACTAAATGTCGCTTTGCCAGCGCTACAAAAGGCCATGGCTGAAGTTGAGAAGCTTGATAAAAGCGCCATTTCTGAGATTAAAGCATACAAGAGCCCGCCAAAACAAGTGGAGACGGTGCTTGCCGCAGTGATGATACTCTTCGGAAATAAGACTGATTGGACCACTGCCAAGAAAGTCCTTGGTGAAGCCAATTTCCTGCAGAGCATTAAAGGCTACGACAAGGACAATGTTAGTGCAACAATCATGAAAAAAATTAAGGGGTATGTTTCTCATGCGGACTTTAAGCCAGAAGCAGTGGGTGCAGTTTCCAAGGCTGCGGGGGCTCTTTGCACTTGGGTACACGCAATCTACATCTACGCCAGTGTTGCAAAAGAGGTCGCTCCAAAAAGGGCAAGATTAAAAGGTGCTCAAGAATCCCTGGCGGTAAAGCAAGCTTCGTTGCAAAAAGCACAGGAGGAGCTCGCGGAAGTCACCGCTAAAGTCAATCGACTGAAGCAGAAATATGATGACTCAGTGGGTGAAAAAAACCGTCTTCGCGCCGAAGCAGATCAGATGGAATTGTTACTAGATCGTGCTGATAAGCTCGTGAAAGGCTTGGCAGGCGAAAACGAGAGGTGGCGAGCCAGCATTGGTCAGCTGCAAAATGAAATTGGTCGGTCTCTCGGGGATGCGCTTGTTGCCGCAGCATTTCTGTCCTACGCCGGCCCCTTTGACACCCAATACCGCTCCAACCTTGTTCAACGCAATCCTTCCTGGGGCTCGAGTGTCTTGTTACAATTTGGCTGCATTTTAAGTGCAACAATTAGGTTGGTGGCTGGCTTTCGGCTGTAAGGGAACAACAACTACCATCTACGGAGAATTTTACTTTTGCATCGTTTTGTGCCCTACCAACGGATGTTCGACAATGGAACATTCAGGGGCTTCCAGCAGACAACTTCAGCACCGAAAATGGAGCCATATCTGTTCGTTGTTCGAGGTGGCCGTTAATGATTGATCCGTAATTTTGGCAGTGTCCCTTCGTTGCTGGTGCCGCATTGACACCCTAAATTTGATATCATAGGCAAAACCAGGCAAATAAATGGGTGCGTAAAATGGAGGAATCGCAGTTGCACATAGTGGATCTCAAGTCCAAAGATATGCTACGCAAAATAGAGAACGGAATTGTCTATGGACTACCGGTTCTGCTCCAGGACGTATTAGAGGAGCTCGATCCAGCTTTAGAACCTGTCCTCGCCAAGGCATTGATCAAGGTCGGAAACAGAGAGGTGCTACGATTGGGTGACAAAGAATTAGATTATAATAAAGAAACTTTCAGTGTCTGCAGGGAGGCTTTTATTTTTGGCAGATATTTGAAGGGGTCGATTTCCTTTTCGTAGGACTTTAAATTGTACATCACAACCAAACTTGCAAACCCGTTGAGACTCAGCGTAAAAGCAAAGTTTAAATTCCCCCCAGCCCTGTAACCGTCATGTCTTTTTAGTCATTATACACCAGAAGTCTCCACAAAGACGACAATAATCAATTTTGCGGTGAAACAGCAAGGCTTGGAAGCACAACTCCTCGGTATCGTTGTGCAGAAAGAGCAACCTACGCTTGAGCGTCAAAAAGCAGACTTAACATTGCGCGTTGCTGCCGGAAAACAAAAGCTGGTTGACCTAGAAGATGAAATTCTAAGGCTCCTCTCTGAGGCAGAGGGCAGTCTGCTAGAGAATGAAACTCTGGTAGACACATTGCAACAATCAAAATTGACTTCTGATGAAGTAACTCGTCAACTCAATGAAGCTGAAGAAACAGAGATTAAGATCGACGCCAAACGAGAGGAATTCCGCCCTGCGGCAATCCGAAGCTCCATAGCATATTTTGTGCTAGACGACATGGGTAGAGTCGACCCCATGTACCAATTTTCGCTTGATGCCTATGTTGATCTCTTTAATCAGTCTATGGACAAAAGTCGCACTAGTCCAAAAAATATAACTGGTACTGAAAGATGCAGGCAGATAAATGTTGCGCACACTCTTTCTGTCTATCAGTACACCTGTCGTGGCCTTTTTGAGCGAGACAAACTCTTGTTTGCGTTGCAGCTATGCTTGCGAATCATGACAAGCGAAAACAAGGTCCCAAAGCAGGAGTTTGATTTTCTATGTTACGGCGGAGCAGGGATCGAGCGAGCCGATCAACGGCCTAATCCCTGCCCGGAATGGATAGATGCAGGAGCATGGGACAATATCACTGCGTTAGATAGCATCCCTGCTTGTATGGGCATCGCATCAGCATTTGAACAGGGGCAGCGCGACTGGCGGGCATGGTTTACTTCGTCCGAGCCAGAAGAAACCCCCTTGCCAGGTAAGTCAACTTCCAAGAGGCATAATGGCATCGACACTAATCAGGCGACTGGGAAAACAAGGTAACGGAGATGCAGCGAATCTGCATTATTCGTGCGCTGCGGCTTGATCGAGTACTATTTTGCGCAAGTCGTTTTGTCAGATTAAACTTGGGTCCGCAATTCGCTGATCCGCCCCCGTTTGACCTTAGGGCCATTTTTCAATCATCCAATCATCGAACACCACTCATATTTGTGCTCTCCCCTGGCGTAGACCCAACAGCACAGGTCAAATCTCTAGCAAACGATCTTAGCACAAATGTAGACATATGCGCCCTTGGGCAGGGACAAGCGCCGGTAGCAATGAGCTTAATGAATCTGGGGCTTCGAAGCGGCTCGTGGGTATTTCTTGCTAATTGGTGCGTCGACTTGTGTTGTTCGTACCTCGAATTCGCACTTAACTTTGTTATAGTCACCTTATGCTCAGTTGGATGCCTGAGTTGGAAAAACGAATCGCTGAGTACTGCGCGATGACCGAAGACATGCCACACGCACCACATTGCGACTTTAGACTGTGGCTTTCGGCCAGCCCGAGTCCTAAATTTCCGATAGCCATCTTACAGCGTGGCATAAAAATGACCACGGAACCTCCACGTGGGCTTCGAGCCAATATGCTTAAGCTATACAATCTAGTGGGCGAGGAACAATTCGGAAGATGCCAGCAGCGCTTAAAATATCAAAGATTGCTCTTTTCGCTATGCTGGTTCCACGCGCTCCTCCTAGAGCGACGCAAATTCAAAAGCCTAGGCTTCAACGTACCATACGAGTTCAATGAATCGGACTATAGTATCTGTCATGATCTAGTCATTGTTTTCTTGGACGAATATCCAGATGAAACACCGTCCATGAACTTGAATTGCCCATTTGGCACTTGTGTTTTTTTTTCAATAATTTCTGGGGCGTGTTTTCATTTCAACACGAAGAAAATTATTACACAGGTTCGATGCGATGCGGTACCTCATTGCCGAAGCTAACTATGGTGGTCGCGTCACTGACGCCATGGATCGACGACTTGTCAATGTTTACATAACCCAGCTATTTTGTGAGCAGGCTATCAGTCCCCAGACCGAGTTCAATCTTGCGCCGCAACTGTCAGATAGCCCGTACATAATTCCAAATGATGCAGATCTAGCTAGCGCAAAGCTAGCCATAAAAACATTCCCTCAATTAGACAACGCACTTGCATTCGGTCAGCATGCGAATGCTGACATCGCGTCGCAAATAGAGGACTCAAGTACGCTACTTGACACGATTGTCTCACTCCAACCGAAAGTAATTGATGCTGGGGGTGAAAGCAAGGAGCAAAAGATTCTACGAATTTGCCATCTGATGCAGGAGGAAGTGCCTCCATCTTTTGATGCTGCAGCTGTGAGAAGGGGTATGGGGCCGAGGGCAGACCCTGAACCCATGAAAACTGCCACCCAAAAAATTTCCCTTAGGATCCACAGAGCCTTAATTAAATCATGCCTACATTATTTGTTGATAAGCAAGTGGTGCGTAGGTGCTATACCAGGAAGTAGATAGATACAACATACTTTTGCTGACTTTGCATCAGACACTGAAGGCCTCGGAATTAGGTGTTCAGGGTCTGGTGATTGTGACGCCAGAGCTAGAAGAGATAATAGAAGCTGTGCTTGAGTTCAAAGTCGCTCCACCAGCGTCAATCGCACGTTAGCCCGCTTGAATTATCGAATGACATATATACAGGTTCCCCGCGCATGGTCAACGTGTTATCCAAGCCTAAAACCGTTGACCCCCTGGATGCGAGATCTTGTAATCCCTCCGCTTCTTCTCCTGAAGAAAGTGTCAATCTAATTTTAATGTAATTATTGGTTATTCGGCTGTATCATGTTGCCATAGGTGTGTCGAATAAGTGCCCTACAAAAATGGATCAATGAGGCTCTCCCCCGATGTTTTTGGCTGCCTGGCTTTACTTATCCCACGGGTTTTCTGACCGCTGTCTTGCAAACTTCAGCTCGCAAAAATGGCATCGCAATAGACTCTCTGAGCTGGGAGTTTCCCATCATAAACACCCCAGCTACGTCTATTGCACAATATGCCAAGGATGGTTCATATTGTCACGGGCTCTTCCTCGAAGGGGCTCGATGGGATTTAGACAACAGCTGCTTGACTGAGCCGATACCAATGGAGCTTTGTTGCTCTATGCCCGTAATTCACTTCAAGCCGGTTGACAATAAAAAGAAATCGATTAAAGGCATATACTCTTGTCCGTTGTATTTGTATCCCTTAAGAACAGGAAGTCGCGAGCGACCGTCTTTCGTAATTTCTTGTGAAGTCAGATGCGGCGCTCAGGGCTCAGAGTATTGGACGTTTGAAGCGGTGTCCAGGGACGAGCCCCTGGTCATTTTCTTTCAAAGGCTAAAAATAATTGTGCGAGATTCGTAGGTGTCGTGGCACTGCCATGCTTCTTTCAACCATGCACTGATATACAACCAGCGAATTTTATGCTTGAATGGCAAGCGGTGAGGGTTAAAAAAATCTGATGGTGTAAGTTTTTTGGCACAAGTCTTCGGGCCAGCGTCGACCCCCCCCCGAGTGCGATTCCGCCGGCGGGGCGTCCCCAATGTGAATGAACATCCGGGTTGGCTCGGTTCCGCTGGCAGTCTAATTTCAAACTATATAAACTAATATTTACTAACTTGAAGTACTATTAGTAGAACATGAAGCACTAAGGCGGTGTCGAACGAGGGCCGATCCTGGTAGTACGTTCAAAGTTCAAGTCCAACTTGAATCACTGGCACTGGTGCGTTCTTATGCTGCGGCCCGCCCTTGTTTACCTGGGCCGGGTAGGTCGCCCGCCGCGCGTAGCGGTCTGGCTTGTCCTTATGCGATGCATAGGGAAATAGAGTGTGTAGCTCCGGACTTCCCCGGCAGCGTAGTGTAGTCGTCTAACGAAATAGTTTCTCCCATGTTTGATGGGTTTGTGACGGGGAATTGCGTCCGTCAATAAAAGTGACTCAGGATGATAATAGTTAGGAGTGAGAGGCGACTTCCCCCTACTAAGGGGATATCGGAGTACCCTAGGATGGGAAGTAAGCTAAGCGGGTAATACAAGTACGGGTTGTGCTTGGATACGTCTCAGTTGAACCTTGGGACTCGGATCCTACTAGACGTGTATTTCCATTGCACCTTAAAACCATTTTGTTACCACTTTTGTTGCGATCTGACGCCCCCAAAAAGGCCCCGTATCCGAGTAGTTCTGTACCGTGCCAGTCACCGTGACATTCACTGGCAGACTGTGACCACCGTGACCGCGACAGGAGTTCGCACTGCGTCCATAAACGCTAATCAGCATGCAAAGCACGTTGTAGTGCTGGGTGCAATTCTTCGTCTTCTCCAGTTCCCCTTTCGCCTTCAGTATTTTCAAGGTCAACAGAGTGGTGGTTGCAATTGTCCAAGATTAGTGTACGTCAGAACTCGCCATCAAAGTCTAGCGTGAGTGCAGCGGCGAGGTACCTGGTGCTTTGTTCAACGACCCCTTTGCTGGTGCTTAACCAAAGTATAGAGTTCGCGCTTTCAGTATCAACAAGCACCTAAACGATGCATTCGAGTACACATCCGTAATGTGAAGACACCGCTCGTGTGATTGACAAGCTGAGGCTCAATACGGGCAATATAGTGAAGGATATTAATGCACTGAAGTCGAAGAAATGAGCAGGCGTGTTCACATTTGAGAACTTCGATCATTGTTGTGATACATTGATATGTCATAATCTTAAGGTGATATGGGTCAAAACACATGCTAGTGATCTGTGATGCACATGCCTACATCCACAAATGTCAGTTCTCATGTACTTGAGGATAAAGGCACCTCGGAAATGTGCACATGTACATGATAGCATTCTCCTGCAGTCATTTGCAATAATGCACACAAAAGTGCGACTGGGCCCGGTGATCTAAGGGCCTTCACACCCTCAGGGTGGCACGACAGGGCATGTAAAACTTCTAGGAAATAAAGCAGGAGAACAGTAGCATCGGTTTGATCTTGTCGCGTTCTGATAACTTTGACAAAGGCATCCCTCAGCGCCAGCATTATGACTTTAGCAGTATTGGCCCTGAGGTTAGTCATACTGCGTGCTCGGAGAATAGCTACAAGAAGTCGTGCAGCAGCGGCCTGCGTTCTATCTGTCTTTGAAGCTTGGAGGGCAGTAATCGCAGAATTGAGGATTCCATGGACCCTGACGATAGCATCACGTTGAGCGAGAGCCCCACTAGATGCATTGGCCAAGACTAGCTGAGCACTTTCAGCAACATCAAGCATATATGGCCAGCAAGTTTGCAAAGGTGTTGAGCTTGCTGGGTTGCCGTGGGGGACAGCATCTTCAAAAGGCCTCCTGCACATTGCTAGCATTGTAAGGGATCGAATGAAGGCTCTCTTTGAGGCGATATAGCCGCAGGCATCCCAACTTGCACTGGAAAGCTCAGCAATCAACGCAAGAGCTTCAAAAGCAAAAGGTCCAATGTCAGGTGGAACTGTCGCGCAAGTGATTTGCGCCTGGAGGAGGGCCAGCAAGTTTTTATGTGGGAGAATAGCATGAGCAGCATGTGCTCCATTTTTATTCAGAAGGGAAAACAGAATTTGAAGGCCAAGTGTCACATCGACGTTTGTAGACACTTCTCCCGTGGAATTCACAACCAGCTTGACTGCAGCCTCCACAGTGCTCGCGCCCTGGATATGAGATGTTGTGTTTGGACTCATGGTAATTACAGCAGCAATGAGACGTCGTGCACGTACTCGTCCGTCATCCTCCGGGAGAATGCGCAACACTCTGAGCAAAAGAGGAGTCAGTTTTGCAACAGCGCCCAGAGCAGCAGTATCAAGCAGCGGAACAAAGCCCATAGCACCATAGTGCGTTATAGTCCGCATGCAGCTAGCAAGTTTGAAGCCGTCAACGGCCAGTTTCTCTACGAGCAACACAATGTTTTTTGAACCAAGATTAACTCCAGGCTTCATAGAAATCTCCTGGGTAGCACTGCATAAGTCGCTCAGACTACTCACTTTGCCTAGCAGGTGTGGAATGAGCATACAGAGCAATACCAGGGTATTGGGAAATGAAACCCTCGGTTGTTTCTTATTTGCCATTACCCCTGATACTTCTAGGGCTACTATGGCAGTAATGCGTGTAACAACTGATGATATCATCCCTCGAGCTGCAAAAGCGACTGCTAACGCAAGAATAGCATCACTAGAATCCAAGCATATGATACGAAGCATTTTCAAAGAGGCTCGGGCTAAATCTACGTCAGTGCCTGCCTGCGATGTGCTTTCTGGAGTCGCACACAGCATGCGACCTAGAGTATCAACGTAGTCAATTGTCTGTGCTGTTGGTACAGAAAGCATAAGGGGCCTGTGGAGCTCTCCTGCCTTGCATAGTGCAACAAGACAATCCGCAGCGGTGGCTGAGTTGGGTGCCAGCAAGAGAAGATGGACAAGTAAACCGGCCTGGATGACTTTTGCCGCAACACAACCCAAAATATCCTCTTTTATTAGCTCCTTCAGCGTTGTACATGCTCGGTCAACCGCTGCTAGGTGTGCTGATACGACAGCTGGGTCATCTGATTTCATTGTTGTGGCGATCAGGGAGACTAGAGCAGCTACATCTACCTCACCCACCGGCCAAAATGTCTTATTTGGAGCAAGAAGCTGTAGCTCTTGAGACCGAGACCTGTAGCGCTCCTCAAAATAACTCCTGCGATCACTGCTGACTATCTCGATTGACGAAAGAAACGATGCTTCATGGTCTCTGCTCGTTCTATCATTGATGTCAACCTGGTGACCAGTACTACAAATATTTGGTGCATTGGCAATGGCAGTGAGAATCTGATGTGCACTACGTGTCACAAAATTATTCTCCGAAACATCAATGCAATCCAAAGTCCAGCCCCCATTCAATGCGTATGCGAGAGAACCGATTGCTCCAGTATGTTTTGCGGCAGCAGCAAGCTTGACAGTAGTCTGTGGTGTTTTGATTATATCGGTAGGGTGTGTAAAGTGAAGGAGCACTGAAAGAGCAATACGTGCTAGCTTAAAGCCGCACGTGTCCTGAAATTTCAGAACCTCGAGAAATAGAGCATGGAAAACTGGCGCTTTTGTAGTGGCCAGGCTCATTCGCGGCTTTGGATATGTAGCGAGTGCAGACAGAGCACCGAGCGCTTCATGCTCTATTATGCCCAAAATTTGATCTTTATTTTTAATCGCAGTGATAAGAATACATGCCACAGCTTCGCATGCCCCAGCACCTGCGAGGGCTATTGCCCTGTCTTCTGAATCAGCAGCGAGGGCAGTAATACTAGAGAGAGACAAGGCTGAACAACGCAACGCAAAGTCGGAGGTTACACACAGTGATATTCGCGAGAGAGAAACAAGGGCACCCCGGCAGTCCGGTGAACAAGCAATTTCATCACAAGCTACAAGACAGCCCCCGCGACACGTAGAATTTAGTATACCTAATGCTTTCTCAACAGCAATGGCACCTCGTAGCTGCACAAATTGGCTTTGAACGCTCCCTACTGCGGCGTGCTTATGAATGGCATCTGAAGCAACAAAGCCGTGTGCCAAATTATTCCCCAGTGCAGCGACACCAAGTACAATATCACGACCTAGACTTGTTATGTGCGCAAAGAGAGATGCAAAGGCATCAAGTACATCTGCACGGACGGTGGCATCGCTGTCGCCAAGACACCTAGCCGTAACTTCTACCAACCCTGCATGTGCGAGCGCTGGGCCAATGACTTCTGTAGGATCGTGAGTTGCAATATCTTCTCTACAACAAAGTGACCAAGAATGTCGGTTTCCGCGGAGAAGTGCACCAAGAAGACGTGCTGCTGCACGTCGTTTTTCTGTTTGTTGTAGTACCAAAGACTCATGCGCAAGGCTCATAGCAAGAGCCAAACAAGATCCAGGGTTCTGTGATATGTCCCGCTTGCATATAATTTCTGATGGATGTGGCATTTCACCAAATGGTCTTGCCGCACCACAGAGAGAACCAAGCGCTAGCAAGATTGCAGTTGTAAGTGTATTGACAGTAGCAATGCTAGGACTATCCGACACAAGGAGCTCATTTTTTGCCATACCATCAAGAAGATCACACAGTCTCGCAAGCAATCGGCCATTTGGAGGTCCCACCAGTGCAAGAATGAACAACGCTCCATCATTACCACCGCACCAGCTTGCATGGATGCAGATATGCACGAGCGTGGCTGCACGTGCTGCAATTAAGCTATGGATGGATGTGTAATCTGAATCACAGACAAGACGCACGTCCAGAAATTTGCGTGTAGTAATCAGCTCAAGGAGTCCAACTTGTGCTACTTCAATAGCAGCACCAGCATCACGACGAGCAGCGCAGGCGCATATGCAGCTAATAAGAGCAGAGAGGGCAGCCAGTGCTCTTGGCTGTTGTTCTGGTGTCTCGAGAGATGGTGCCAGCTCAAATGCAACTGTAGAGGAAAGTGCAGAAAGTACCTGACCTAGGTCCGTGAATGCATCAATTGCATCAGGCACGCAGGATATGATGGCTGCAATAATTCGAGCACCAGCATCATGGTGCGAGTCATCAAAAGTCCTGCCCCGGCCTTGCGTTTTTTGTGCTGCTATAGCGAGTAGGGTCGAAAAATGAGATTTTCTATTGGTATTGGTGGTGAGGGCCATGGTAGCCACGCGGAGACCACCAACAGCATAGATTTGCTTTGTTGTCATTTTGCAGGCAGCCACTTCTTTGGCATTGTCTTCATCTCCAGTCTCCTCATCGATGTAATAACACATATCTGCCAGAACATGAATAGCACAGGAGATCAGACTTGAATTTTCGCAAGCAGCAACAAAGTAAGCGATATATTTTCTGTCACTACCAAGCTCATGTCGTAAAGACGATTGAAAATTCAAACTGGTGTGATTTAATGCTGTGATGATTTCCAGAGCAGTACTTGCAATGTTGGCTTCTGTTCCCGCAAGCAATGGAATCAGGGAATGGCATATGCCTGCGTCAATAGCCCCCTCCACAAGACTGTTCAACAAAACCCCAGCATCACCCACCCCAAAAGAATCTTTGGGCCATGCGGCCTCAATGGAAGCAGAGCATAGGGCAACAAGGGTAGCCAAGGCGTGTGATCTCACCGCCGATGATGATGAGGATAACAAGGCAACTACTGTGAAGATGCCGCCATCGTCAATGATGCATTTGGTTGCGTTGTGAGGATCGCTGGCTACAATTGGGGTCAGTGCAGCTGCAGACCAGTTTTGCAGACTGTCATTTGGTGACGTTAGCAATGGTAGCAGCCGTGTTTGGGCTGAAATAGCCACCAGAGTTCGCGCTGCGTGTATATCTGCGCGTGCTGCAAAGTATACACATCTTGCCGCTGGCTCTTGTCCAGGTACTTCCTCGAGGCACTTCGCCACCAGGGCGAGGACCCCGGATGAGCCAAGAGTCCTGGCCACTATGTCAGACGGTGGTTGCGAGTTTTCGCTGGCACCTAGTTTTCTGGAAAGAGCTTTAAGCGCCTGCTCTCTTGCTGGACTGGGCGGGGACAATAGAAGCGGCTTAAATATTTTGGCAACTAGTCCGGCAGATGATGGGAACTTAGCACCTGCCACGACGCACCTACACAAAAGCGAGCCATCCAACAGCCCGGCATGCATGAATGGGACACCGTTGTATCACCAGCCCAACCACGTGGCGCGCTCCAGATCATTCGCTGCTGCAAACTCGAACTTATCTTTGCCTATCATTTGTGCATACAATGATTTAAAAAAACGCCGAGCACTGCAGCAAATCACCAGGGATTGCAGATTGTGGTGAATTGCTGGCGGGGAAAATCTTCCAACGGAATATCTGGTTCTTCATTGATCGGATCTTGCCTTGACTTGAAGACTCGTGTAATGTGGAACTTTTGAGCTCAATGCATACTTCTACTTTAGTACATAATGAATTTGGATACACCTCTAGCGCTGTTCCGCAAACCTAAATTCTAAACTTGAACCAGGAGGAATGGATGACTCTGCTCCCGTGCCCGAGCATAGACTTGGCGCCAACCTAGGCCTCTTAATTCCTTGCGCACACGGAGAGAACCTTCAAAAGTTGGTGAAGGTGGCTGCTCTGCTAAATCCTGAAGGACTGTAATGTAAGCTCGGAGATACGATTGGATTTACAAAGACGCTAGTGTTTACATCTAAGCCTTTGATCTCATGTTGAACAGGCCTCTGCGTCGGTGAAATCACGTCACCTTCCATCTGAAGATGGTGGATTAAGTGATCATCAGGTTCTTGGACATTTGGCGGTGGTCGTTTCCAAGATGTGGATTGCGTGTTGTGATCCACAAAAAAAATGCGCCCTATGGAATCCTTACGCTCTTCCCAGCCGGGAGGTAGCATTTACATGGCCAGGTACAACTCTACATTCTAGTACGCATGCTACTAGAAGTAGAATCGTACCGTAGGTACCGATGTACACGGTATACGCTTGGCGCGCATGATGGCTATTAGGCTGGAATGATGCCAAAATAATACTAAAAGCCAAGCTAAAATGCACTACCGACGCGGACTCGGAGATGCCGCCCCCCCGGGCCTAACTTCCGAGTCACCCTCTGGACTCGGAGCCGCTTCTCAGGCTCTTGTTTGGACATAATTATTGTCCAGACTTCATCGTACCACGCCCGCGCCTATGGCCCTTTGCTTGGCCCCCACCTGCGACTGTGAGACTCGGGAGTACCGGCCCCGGGGTACCTTGATGGCCCTGCGTTGCGTAGGTCTATAGGAAGGAAGAGACGGTTCCACCATTAATTAAACTTTCGATACTATCTCCGGTTTCCGGGATTACCCCACGCATGTGCCCGACGCATTGCTTTTTTAACACATGCGTCTGGCGATTTTTTGCCACGTTGCCCGAGCGTCGATCAACCATTGCGTCCGCGTGCACGACGAGTCCGGCGTCATAGCGGCCCATTTTCTCAGCGGGTTCGGGTTCGGGTTTTACACGGCGCGCGACCCCCTAGTCGCTCCCGCTCCTCCGGGACCCATTCGTCGGGCTAGGACAGAGTCACGGTAAGGTGGTCGCATGGACCTCCCTCCTTCTTCTTCTCGAAAAGGGATGCCCGGCCGACCCGTCGAGGGTTGCGCCGGACGCGAGCTTCGCTTCGAGCAGCGGGCTGAGGGCCGCCGCAGTGGGGGATTTACATCCGGCTAGCTCAGCGCCATCGCGTGTGCACTTGTCACGGGTTGGTGCGCTGGAAAGCCCATAGCCAGGGCTACCCAGCCGCGTTGGTCGTGACAAGTGCACACGCGATGCGGCCGAGAAAAGCTGGCCTGAAGTACGGCCCTTCGATGCGCCCTTAGCGGGCCTCGTGAGGCTCCCCGCGAAAAAATTTCGCTGAGCCGAGGCTGCCCGAGAAGGGACTGAAGCCATTGGAACGCGCAGGGGCAGCTATCTTTACCGCCCCGCGCGCGTCGTAGCAGAAATCGCTAGACGGGCACATCATGCGTGGGGTACCCCCGGACACTGCGGTCGCGTTCGAGCGCTCGGGAAAGATGTATTGACCAAACCCAGCTTAACGCGGCAGGCGAGGGTACTATCAACCGCCGTGAACCATAATATATTTACGCTAGCGCGGCTAGGAAGCTTCGGCTAAGCGTCGGGTTTTGTTGTCAGGTTTTTGAGGGCCGTTTGTGCGAGTTCGCGGCGTCGTTGCTGTGGGCGAAACGCGTGACAAGAGCAGCCTGATGAGCACATAGGCCGTAGACCTATACAAAGCTAAAATAAAATCAATTGGCGACCAGCCCCGAGCCTCGCGGTTTCTACGTCGACAGTTTACGGATTCAGATGGTCAACCGGTCCTTTTGCGCTAATTCTAGTTCTAGTAGTATTAGCCAGGTTAGATGAGTGTCAAAGACCAGGTGCAAGACTTGCTAAATAACGCGCAGTACCAAAATGCGCTTGCATTCTGCATGCTCACAGATAGCCCCAAAGAAGACATCCAACTGATTGAAGAGCGGTGCGTACATTCAACTCACAGATAGCTCCATGGGTAATGTACGCTACCATACTCGACTTAGGTGCGCTTACGCACTTTACTCGCATGGGGAATTAGAACGTGCGTTACAACACTGGTTAGATGCATTGACGGCGCCCGAAACGGTCGCTGAGTTTTATGCCATCATTTGGCCATCCGGTTTTAACATCGAGCTGGATTCGGAAAAGAAGGTTATTCCAACGGGCTACAAGCTACGAAGTTATCCAGAGAAATGGTTTGGATTTCTGTCTAAATTGGTGCTTAGAGGAGTCACGCTAAAACGCACCGCCGCGGCCGTTGTCTCTTACTTTCAGACTATGCGAAATCGGTTACTGGCACATAGTTTTGATCTGATATCAAATGAATATGGCGCAGTAAAGTGTTGCAGGCTTGTACTCGTTGATACCATGCTTGCTGCTGCGAGACTTCAGTGCGCCCCCCCCCGACTTCAAGATACTATTTCCCTGCTGCGAGATCCAGCTCAGTCATGTGACCTTGAGTCACTTGCGACTTTGATGGCTGCAGGTGGTCCTACATACGTAGAGCCGCTTCTCTGGCTGTACAGAAGCAAGCATGCACATAAACGTGCCCTGACACTAATCATGGACATGTGCAACTGGCAAGAAAATTCGAGGTGGAATTGCACTCAAGGTTGGCGATGGAAAGCAAGGTATTTGCGTTGGCTGTGGTTCTCCAGAAAGCCAACATTAGTGTCAATGGTGCGAGAACATGTTGCTTCAGTATTTTATCAAGCACCTGCGTTGGGCCTAGCCATTTTTACCGGCGCTGACATGTCTGGTAAAAAGGATGACGTTGATAGTGACCAACCACCCCATACGAGTTCTCGAGGTGCTAACATGCGTCAGACTTTTAGTTGAGTTTTTTTTTCATGCAGGTATGGCGACTCTTGGCATAGCTGCCTGGATGAAGAAACTAGATTTGAAGGGTGGTTCATTCAACGCAGCCAAGGATGTTCAATCGAGTCTTCACTATGTTGGATCGCCATTGCAATGCAGTAAAGGTTGCGCCGTGCCTGAACAAGTGGGGCAATTTCCTCTGCACAGTGGAGCATCAGTGGCTTGTGCATATCTAGAGCATGTTATATACGCAGGCGAGGAACCTGCTATATTGCACATGGAGCTTGCGACCACTCTTCTTGACCAAGTCAAACTTTTTGCTGCAGTTGATCCCGTGATGGTGCACCTGTATCGAACACGACTGCGCAACTTTCTGCGATATTCAGACAAATATGAATGCAATTTTCTGCTCTCGCGCCTACCCGGGGGCTTCCTGCACGAAAAGGCGCTGATATTGTCGCAACTTGCTGCCCATTCTGCCGTCTTGGATGTTTACGCTCTTAAACTTTCAGATGACAATCTCGCAGAGATATACTCCAGTACTATCTGGCTTGCTGCCAAAAATATGCCGCAGATTGTGAAGTCAGACGAGGTGGAAAGCGCACTTGATATTTATGTGAGGCTTGCTAGACGCTACGCGTCGCGTGCACATACGGGCAAATGCCTCCAACCCCTTGAGCATGCAGTTGATGTTATTCGCCGTAATTTTCGTCGCATTCATCCTCTTAATGCAATAGAATGTTGCCCTGAAAACGTGAGTATGACTCTCTGCTCAAACCTTGTCAAAGTATGCTCGCGGCGCGCTGTTTTTTATTTCAAATATTCACTCTTGCGCCCTAGGATCTACTTCATTTCACCGAGTCCGAAAGACGAGCGGCAATTGTCAAACGTAATCTCTTGCGTGTGCAATATGCGGATCTTAAGCACGAGGGTACACAACGCCAATTAATACGGTACTACAAATTGTTGTCAGTTCCGAGGCTTGAAGCTTTGGGGAAGATCCTCAGGTCGCTTCAACCTGTAGTACTCGAGGAATTTAGGGAAGGCATTCATTGCTGCCATGTTGCTTGCGTTGGCTACCTCTTTGAGTCGCATCTTGTACTTCAATTCCATGTTACAAATAAACCCAATGGTCAGTGTATTAAGAGTGTCCACGTACATGCCAAGTCCCTTGGGAATGTGGAGGATTATATTCATGACGGAGAAGTTATGTTGAAGTTGCTTACCTGTAATTCTACTGGCCATTGCTACGTACTCTTTCGGCGCCTCCCTACCCGTAAAACTGCCAATTCGCTCGCATGCAAGTTGCGCTTTTCTGTCACGACAGATATTGGAGACCTACGTGTTCCCACTGAGCAACTTCAGGAAATTTCACTGAAGGACATAGACGTTCAGTTTTCACCTCCGACAAACTACACGTGAAGGAAGTTGCCTAGAGCCACCTGACAGTACATTTATCGAATGCTTTGGGTTTGAAATCCGGCATAGTACAAGCTGGGAGAACCACCGCTGCTGTGCCGCTTGAACCCTCTGTGCTCAACCCCAATTTTAATCTATTATACTCCCACGCTCTACCGCTGCCACACTTCTACCCCCGCCTGCGCCCGCCTCATACGGACGAAGGTCATTGGTCACCTGGTTGCGTGCCCGTGTAGTCGAAGTCGTCGGGTTTGGAGTAGCGGCGACGTGCGGCGGCGCCCGGACGTCGTCATCCGTTGAAATTAAGAAAAAGGCACGGAGACGAGTAAGGCAGATCCTGCACACACCCAAAGGTCCAGTCACCGGCCTTGGGCGGCGTCTGTCGCTTATTATCTGAAAAATCCTCTGTTCACTTGAATCACTTCCGAGTCCGAGCCCCTTTCAAGTTACATGATCATGTACTAGCTCTCCTTAGCCAACTGAGAGTAGGCAGCGGGTACGCACGCTACGAGGGAGTTCCTAATATCAACAGCCTAATATAAATAAATAAATAAATAAATAAATAAATACTAGTCCGACACACTCTAGTTTCGCGTAGGGTTTTGGGGGCACTCTACGGCTAGCGTGGAGCCGCATTTGTGCCGCCAGCGCGTGTGGAGGTCCTAGGAACTCGTCCGCGCCTGGAGTAAAGAGCGCGCGTCGAAAACTAGCCGCCTCGGCGGTCTGCGAGTGCCCAAAAGCTGGTGCTCTGCGAAGGCCCTAAATCGGCGCGCGACTGCGAACAGATCTCCAAATTGCTGGTAGAGAAGCGCCTGACCAACGCAAACAGCGATGCACCTTCAGAAGTCCACCAGCTATCCGTCGCCACATGTCAATCCGCGGCCGGTCGGGAGAGCATATTCGGTGAATGTCGATCGCGGGCCGCTTGGGTACCTATCGACAAAATTCGACCGGTATGACGTACGTATGCATTCCAGCGGACGTTGGAATGACGCGCCGACGCGCCACGCCAGTGGAATGGACTTATGGCCCGCGACGCCGACCGCGGGGATTCGAACTCGTCCGAGAGCGGCCTTTAGGACGCTAGGCGTATTATCATAGGATACCAGCGCGGGTGGTGGGTTGGGGGCACTCTCTGGTGCAAGGAAAACCCGCACCACCCCCGTCACCGCGCGCGGGCCCTCCAAGACTACAGCCCCCCTACCGCGCGGGTTTTAGCTCTCCGTAGTATCTCGGCTTCAACTTCCAGTGACGTCAACCTCAAGTTGAAGTAAAGGTAGTCATAGGTAGCCACGGACCCCCCTCAGACCTCCATAAATTTACTCCCGCTTCTGACGGGACGTCTCGGACGCCTTCCAACGTCTAAGTCACGCGCAAACTAGGTCAGGTCGGAGGAAGTATATAAATAAACAAATAAATAAACAAATAAATAAATAAATTAAGGAAGACCTAAAAAAAGGAACAAGCTCCTAAGAGCCTTCTCCCTGCTCGGTCAGGATACCCAACCGGAGCTTCGAAATAGCAATAAAATACCGATACAACGTTTTTTCAATCTCCCGGGGTAACTTGTCCCCCATGACCAGCCGACAACGGTACTCATCATTCAATTGCCGTGCGAGGGGGCAAACCGAGTATAATCTCGAAAGAAATACCTCGCGTTCTTCCTCAAAGGCCGTGCATTCAAACAACGTGTGTTGGATAGTTTCCGACTCGCGAGATTCGCAACAAGGGCATTGCGCGTTACGGACGAGCTGCATTCGACAACTCGAGCTTCGAAGATCGTGGCAACCCAATCGGAATTCGTTTTCAGCCTCCGCCCTTCCCGGAGAGACGCGGGGCACGTTCTGAGTAAATATTCCGGCAAGCCGAAACGTTCCTTCTCGACCCAATTGCTCATATTATGAAGGGTCTACATTCTCTTGAAACCGCCGGCGAGCTCGGAAACTCGGCGCGATGCGACGTATTCATTGGCGAACTTTTTCGCGGCCGGTTTTTTCAGAGGCCCGGGCCAATTCGCTTCCAACGCAAGATTTTCCAGGAACAAAGCCCCGTTCCTCGACGAACCGCGACCTTTAGAATCATTCATCAGGCCGTCGTATACGCGGCGAACGAGGAAATCCCGAGGGTCCAACGACAAGATGTTGTTGCGGAATTATATTCGAGATTCGAGTCGGACCAGCCACTTGGCCGGCGGCGATTTTGCTGCGGGGTCCCAAAGAGCCCTTTGTACGCCCCGCGACCGGGCTGGGGGGAGAGGGGTCACTTTCCGCCGCGAAGTCCATTCTGCTGGTAATTTGGTCCCCCAGGGGCCCTCGGGTACCTGTGGTGTAGGGAGGATGCGTAGGCGCGGCCGGGTGCCCGCTGGGCTGCAGATAGGTCGCCTGACGCGGCACGAAACGCCACTGGCACTTCCACTGGCACTGGCGCGACGTTCGCAGGCCACTAAAATTGCCAGGCCAAATCGTTTCGCTCGCCCCTTTGGCTCAATTCGCCCGCAGCCAAGACGCCTAGTTATAGAGAATCTATCTAAGAGATACGACCATCGGCCGCCCTTCGCACGCTTAGGCTACCATGGTAGCTAGCACGCCCCGGAGGTGACCACACGGGTGAATGGCGGATAAATAGGAGGGTGATTTGCAGGGGGGGGGCATCCGATGATCGACTATTACCCGGGCGGGTCTGGGCTGTGCCGGGCCGTCCGCGGCGTCATGCCTTGGTACTTGCCTTGGCGTTCCTGCACGTATTCCAGGCTCGACCTGCTGCGTCCTCATCCGCCTTAGAGGCAGGGTCTTTCGCTAATCTCACCCGCGGGAATTTTGCGTTGTTTACGAGACTCTAACTCTTGCTGCATTTTGCCTGTCTATGAAGGAAGGGCGTGCGACGCGCCGCAACGCCTGACGCGCGCCACGGCCTCGACGGCGCACAGGGCGTATCCGTGCGCTCTCGAAGGTGCCACAAGCAGTTCGCCTTCCAAGTTCGCCGAAAACAGTTCGCGACGCGCTGTCAGGTAAATTTCAAGTTTCTACCAGAATCACCGCGCCCCCCAGACGAACTCCGAAGTCACTGCATGCAGCTACTCTGCAGGAGGTGAAGACCAGCTGAGACCAGCAGCAAATAGGCGAAAGATGATGCTTGATTGGTCTATGCCTGGCTGGGTATTTTGGCTTTGTTGGCAGTGATAATAGAGAGCATTGTGTCTACAAGTCTGACAAATGGAGTAAGCGCTGGGCTATGCTGCTGACATTGGCAGACAAGGCATGTGCCTGATTCACAGGCCCGCTGCAAGGAAGGGTCAAGCGGCAAAGCGCCAAGGTATGGTACATTGAAGCGGGCTGCCATGGACTGGGGCGAATTGTCCAGGGCACACTGAAATATTGTAATAGAAGCATCGCACTGCTGGAGATCACACTGCTGAAGGACCCCGCGGACATATTCCGTTTGATCTCTTCCGGTCTTCCTCTCGACAAAGTTGAGATGGGAAAGAGGAATGAGTAGTTGATTCATATTTTCCAACACACCAATAACCCTGATCTTGGTTTTGGCGCAGAAGTTAAGCTCTTTGCGAACATCCTGCATAGACACCTCTTGGGGTGTTGTCACCTAAAGCGCATATGCGTCCAGCTCGATTCTAGATTGACTCTGGTCCCGCACAACAATTGCGCCTATATCTACCATCTTTAGGTACTGAGCAACAGAGATGTGCTCATCTGATGTGCCGGGTGGCGTATCGATTATGAGGTAATCTAGCTCGCCTACAAAGCGAAATATCCAGAAAGTAGGAGGTTAGACATCAGTGGCAGACCACCCCGTTTACTTACCCCAGTCCACCTCGATGAGGAATTGTCTAATAAGGCCACTTTTTCGTGGACCACGCCAAATAACTGCATTGTCATCATCAGGGAGCATAAATCCTACTGACATAACACCAAGCTCGCCTGTGCCTGCTCCGACATCAACGAAAACTGGCGTCCATCCCGTAGATGACTGATGAATCCCTCGTCCCTTTAGTCCGAGCATCTGTGGTACGGAAGGACCGCAAATATCTATGTCTAAGAGGCCCACATCCCTGCCTTCATTTGCTAAAGCTGCTGCTAGTTGGCATGAAACCTGTGGTCGGCTATAGTCATGATACGAATAATGCGTAATTGACGAGGAATACCAAAAACAGTAGATTTACCCACCCCACCCTTGCCCGATAGTACCATGATTACATGTTTCACACCAGAGAGTCGTTCATGGACAAGCTCGGCTGTCAGATCGCCGCTGTTCCTTGCATTGTTCGCACAGGCTGACTGATTTAAGCAACCAACACACGATTTCGCTTTGCCTGCCTGCTCGCTATCTGGCCCGACGCACTTCATTTGCTGCGACCAATGCAGGAATCACGACACAGATCGACGGCCTCCACCTCGTCGGCGGCAATTCGAGACTCACCAACGGCCCGCTCACACCGACGTCGACGCACGCTTTTACGATCGACCGTCGACGCACGCTTAGTAGAGTTAGCTCTTCCCTCTGGGGGCTAGGTTCTCCCGCGGTTACGTGCGGGGTTACGTGCAGCCCTGCTGACTTGAGCTCGTGGCCCTTGAGTTCCGACCCGGTACACCCGGAACGATATAACCGGCACATAGCAGCAGCGCCAAGGCTTGCTTCGTGCATGGTCCGTCTGATGCAATCCGCGGCCGTCCATCATCTCCACAGCTTCAATCAGTTCCTCCAGCATGACCTAAGTAGTGCTGTGGATTGCGCGCTTCCACATGAATGCGCCTTTGATGGATGTCACGAGAGGCTTCAAGTTATGCTGCAAATGACTGCCATCGCAATTGATTATCCGATACTAAACAAGGATCCCCAAACAATAATCACCCCAAGAGAATGTCGAGAACGAAAGATTACTTATTCAGCGCCCATGACTGCCAGTTTTAAGTGTGGTATGAATGGCATTGATGATCGAGGGACCATTACCCGGACAGCAGGGTATTTACCCATCATGGTTCTCTCCAATAGGTGCTAATAGTTAGTTGGACATCGCAAATTACCCCTGTTCGCAGATGTCACCTCTCGGGCTTAGATGAAGCCGGATTAGTTGCTGCCCGTGAGGTGTGTGGGCTACGCCAGAGAACTTTTTGACTGTGCTCAGCTGATTAATATTTGCTACACAGGAATGTGATGAGCTTGGCGGCTATTTCATAATCAACGGTCTGGAAAAGGTCCTCAGGTTAATTCAAGTTCACCACATGAGTTCATATCATCACTTCAGAGCGACCAACAATTCGGCAACTTAGGTGCCGATGCGAAACATGCCAATGGCAATACAGCGACCTGTGTACAGAGGACGCGGAGCCTTTTATACCCAGTACGCTTCATGACATTTAGCGTTACCTTCACACAATAATTTTAGATACGCGGTGACAATGCGTTGCGCCCGATCAGATCAGTCAACTTGCACCATGACTTTACACTATCTTTCAAATGGAAGTATGCGTCTTCGAGTTTCTGTACGCAAACAGGATTTGATGATACCTCTGGTTGTCGTTCTCAATGCCCTGATGCCTGATCTTTATGATCAAGGTAATTTTTCCCATGCGATAAGCACGGGCACACCTCGAGATGAAGGCAGCAAACAGAGTTCTAGCCAGCCTCCTTGTTTCTTATCCGTTGTAAATCTCACCACTTGTGCAGGTTTTTTACCCAATCAATCTTCAACCAAAGCTAATCCCTTGGCGTTACTGGGCACCATGTGTGCCAGCCTTTTTCGCCAGAATCTCCCGGAAGATGCTGACGATGATGTGTTTGGACTATTCTTTCTAGAGCGATATATTGCTGTGCACGTAAACAGCTGGTCTGCCAAGCAAGATGTTCTTGCACTCATGTCTCGCAAGTTGCACAGTTTTGTACACGCTAAATGCTGTGAGGATAATATGGATTCAGTCAGCCACCAGGAGTTGCTTATGCCAGGACACATTCTAAGCGCTTATATCAGAGAGAAGATGGAAGACACTCTTGGACAATCAATAGCTCATATGCGCCGTGATGCTAAAAATGATCTTACACACAGTTCCTTAAATATCCACCAAAACATTTTGCCATATTGTAGTAAAATCCTCGGACGATACGTTGGAGTCGTGGGGTCGAAGATTTCTTCCTTCATCGCCAGTGGGAATCTAATTTCTTCCAGTGGATTGGATCTACAACAAACAACAGGTTTTGCTATAGTCGCAGAACGATTGAATAAGTGGAGATACTTGAGCCACTTCCGTTCAGTACATCGTGGTCAATTCTTCACCACCATGAAAACAACAAGTGTCCGTAAACTTTTGCCTGAGGCTTGGGGCTTTCTTTGCCCTGTTCACACGCCAGATGGTGCCCCATGCGGATTGTTGTCGCATATTTCTGCTAAAACACACGTTGTCTGCAACAGCAGTAATATGGCGGCAAACACGGAGAATTGGCGTATCTTATTGATTGACATACTAATATCATTAGGGATGTTACCGACGCGAACTTTGTCACTTGGTTATGGTGCCAAGAATGGTAGAGCTAATTCAACAGGATGCACAACTAGCTGGAAATGCATGAGCGACCATCTTCATGTCTGCCTTGATGGCTTTGTGCTTGGATCCGCACCAGATGAAGTGTGTGCCAATATATCTTGGGTGCTAAGGCGCTTAAAGGTCAAGGCTTTCAGTGCGATAGGGATTGATACAACACTTGAAATTGCTCACGTCAAACAACAAGGACTGAGTGCCTCTTGTCCATTTTCCGGCTTGTACCTATTCTCACAACCTGCTCGGCTTGTGCGCCCAGTGTTGCAGTGTGGCCTGACGGCACAGATTGAACTGATTGGTCCATTTGAACAAAGCACGTTGCAAATATCGTGCACTAAATCAGGCTTATCGTTGCCTGAAGACAACATATCGACCATTGTCACTGAGACTCATGCAGAAATAGACCCCACAGTCATGCTTTCCTTCCTCGCATCCCTGACACCTTTTTCAGACTTCAATCAGTCTCCTCGCAACATGTACCAATGCCAGATGGGAAAGCAAACTATGGGGACACCTTCGCATTCTTTTTATCATCGGGGTGATCACAAAATGTATCGGCTCCTGACACCACAGTCCCCTCTTGTCTGCACCCGAGATTATCACAACTTAACGCTTGATCTCAATGCCCAGGGGACGAATTCTATTGTTGCGGTTGTGTCATATACTGGATACGATATGGAGGATGCAATGATTATCAATAAATCTGCGTTTGAGCGAGGCTTTGGCCACGGGACTGTCTATAAGACGCTGCTTGTTGATCTTACTGCAGAGGCCGAGCGTAGGAAGGGCCCCCTGGGTAAAACTAGCCTACTTTGTTTTGGCAATAAGAATACTGTCATGAAACCTGCGAATAATGGTGCAAAGAACACAGCTGATGGCCCTGAGTATGTTGCTCCAATGCTAGGAGAAGATGGGTTACCGTCGGT
>JACLAA010000628.1_pt1 | contig 26404 bp, 23 predicted proteins | sample 8027891 | NCBI WGS metagenome assembly JACLAA01 (sample SAMN15724900, study PRJNA655200) | protist metagenome | isolation source: fluorescence activated cell sorting (FACS) single amplified genomes of... | place: Spain: Blaines Bay Microbial Observatory, Mediterranean Sea | collected 2016-01-19 | reverse complement strand
TCAACAAGACGTTCGACCTGCCGGCGGCGCACAGCCACGCACGCGTCTCGATGCGGGTGTGGCAAGTCGATTTGTTCGGAATGACTGCGGAAGCGCAAACGTACTACGTACGTGTGCAGGCAGGCGACGATGAGCCCCTCAACCTCGGCGAGATCGACGTGTTCGACTCGACGGGCGCCCAGCTCACGCTCTCGGACGGCGTGCTCGGCTCACAACTGTCGAGCTATGGCGCCTCGAACTGCAATGACGGGTCTGTGTCAACATTTTGTCACACCGCGCTGAGCGGTTGGTTGTCCGGGGAAAACTGGATTCGATTTGCATTCAATTCATCCTACACGTCGTTCACTGTGCAAGTCACGAATCGCGGGGACGCTAACACGGCGTTCATTCAGACCATTAACACCTCCAAAACAAGCAAAATCACTTGCTGGAATCGTGTTTGGAGCAGTTTGTTAGCAGTTTGGAGCAGTTTACAACCAGTTTGGAGCAGTTTTCAGATTCTGCGTCAAAAAAAATGGCGGAGATGGTTGAATCCGAACCTGGTGATGAAGCGACTTGGAACAACATTGTTGAGAAACTTTCTGAAGTTGGTGTGAGAGCACTTGAGTGGAGGTTCGTCGATGGTTTGGATCGGTTTCAGATTATTTGTGAAAACATGCCTGCGACGGAAATTGAGAATGAGGTTATAGAAGCAGAACCAGAACCACAACCAGAACCAGAACCTGAGGCGAAAGAAGAAGAACCTGAGTTTGCGGATGAAAACAACTGTCCGATTTGTGCTGAACCTTTTGAGCCGATTTTGTCTCTCGACCAAGACGTGAATCGTGAATCAAAATGTCGCGTCAATACACCTTGCGGACACCGATTTTGTTGGTCTTGTATTATTCAACACTTCATGACAAGAAGAGAAAATTCATTACAAACAGACTGTCCGACGTGTCGGCAACCTTTGAAACATAATTCTGAAAGATCATATAGTTTTCTCTTTGATGGACCAGATGATGAACCAGATGATGAACCAGATGATGAACCAGACTATAATTCAGATTTAGATAATGAAGACACGTGGTGGCGGATTGATCCTCAAGAAATCATATTGAACGAAAATGATGAAGTTGTTCTCTCACTTATATTGGAAGGCGAAAATGCGAGGTTTTATCTTCATTGGTTCGAAGGCGAAACACCTTCTGTATACTTGCGGGAGCCTCCTTTTGAACCATTTACAAGGCGTCGAACTCGTGCGACTTTGGTTCTTCGAAAAAAACACTTCCCTGAAGATGAGGATGATGATGATGATGATTTTCGCTATCACGTCAAAATGATCGCAAAGTCAAGTTTACCAACTGTCTTGGCTATCGAAAACGTTGAGTATCATCAAATTTTGGTACCAAACATGGAGCAGTGTCAAAGTTGCGGAAAAAGAGTGAATACAAATTTGGAAGATATTATTGATCCGGATTCGTTGTTGATTGGTGATTGTGAAACCTGCGGTGCTATGTGCTGCCGCACTTGCTTGGATACACTTACAGAGTCACGGTGTCAACTCTGCGTAAATGATGAACCAGATGATGATGATGATGGTGATTCTGATGAAGAAAAAGAAGAAAAAGAAGAAACATAAAAACAACCCACAACTAGTTTTCTTTCTAATATCAACATTTAATTTCAAAAAATAATACCAGTAACGGCTATGTTGCTGTTGACTTACGTGGTAAGATACGAACACGCGACACACTGACGTGTTTTCAAAAACGAAAGCGTTCATTCAGACCATTAACACCTCCAAAACAAGCAAAATCACTTGCTGGAATCGTGTTTGTAGCAGTTTGTTAGCAGTTTGGAGCAGTTTGGAGCAGTTTGCGATGGCGATGACTGAGTTGGAAGCTCTGAAAAAAGAAAACGAAGAACTCAGGAAAGAGAACACAAAACTCAACGAAGAGATCAAAAAGTGGAAACCGAAGAATTTGCTTCGGGTTGATGGAAACCCTTTTGACAAGAAAGAAAAAGAAGAAGACCTTACTATGGAAGAGAAATACGAAGTGTTGTTGGAAGAGAATGGTACTCTTCATCAGAAATTGGCTGTCTTTGACCCAAGGTCAGAGAAAGGAATTCAGGTCTGGAATCGGATGTATGAGTGGGTGGAACATGAAGAGAGTATTTCCTTTCTGAAAAACATTGTCATCGAACTTCATCAACAGTGTATGAATTATAGAGTGTTGATGATGGAATTTCAAGAACGAAGTGAGCTTGTTCTTGTGTCTGACGAAAGCAAAGGTTTATGTCTAGTCTTCAGCACTGACGACCTTGATGACTTGGACGAAGAAGAATTTACAACGGAATATACTGGGTGGCGTAATTTGAATATTAACCGATGTACGGCAACTTGCTACGACCCTGATGATTATGGAGGATTCAACATACCAGGAATTTCACACAAGACGCTGTTTTATGCGACAAACTTAAAGAGTGATCCAAACAGCTCTATTTTTCAAATGGTGAAACAGAGAAATGCTGAACTGGAAGCCGAGAACAGGCATCTGAAATTTTGTGAGCGTGAACTTGGAACGGTGTTAAAAGTTTGTTTTGACGATCACAGTGTCAAGAATGAATTCCAAGATGTTATCCTTCGGCATTATAATGTCAGCTTTATTAGGAGGTTCGTTCAAGAAAATTCACCTGAAAACGTTGTCGTATGGGCGTTCGAAGATTATGATTTTGGGGATGAAGAAGCAGACGTTGAGAACGATGAAGACAGCTTCAACAGCCAAGATGTGTTGCCTTAAAAAAAAACAAAAAACATAAAAAACCCTCCCCAAAACTAGTTCCTTTCTAATATCAACATTTTCTTTCAAAAGTCTACTGCTTCCATATTAAACGCTTCGCTTCGTGAATGATCGGATAGCGAGTACTCGCCGACACGTTTCTCAAAAAAGTTGGTCTTACCTTCAATGCTTAACATCTCCATAAATGGAAAGGGATTAGTTACATCGTACAATTTTTCATAGTTGAGTTGTAACAACAGTCTATCGATACAAAACTTAATGTATTGTTTCATACTCTCTTGATTTATTCCGATCAGCCGACAAGGCAACGCTTCGGTAATAAACTCGCACTCAATATCGTAAGCGTCTCGCATCATCGCATTCACTTCTTCGCACGACATTCGGTATTTCGCGTCCTTATTCACGATTTTGTTGTATAAGTAGATCGCGAACTCGGTGTGTAATGCTTCGTCTCGGCTGATTAGCTCGTTGCTGAATGTTAAACCATTCATCAAGCCACGCTTATAACTCTTCAACCAAAAGATGCTACAAAAAGCCCCCGAAAAGAAGATGCCTTCTACAATAGCGAATGCGACTAGGCGATTGGAAAGAGGTAAGTCGGATTGGGTGTACTTATCACACCAAGCCTGCTTACGTTTAATACAAGGATAGTTGCTAACCGCATCAAAACACCTTGCCTTCTCTGTTTCATCTTTAATGAGCGTATCAATCATCAAGCCGTACGTTTCGCAGTGGATACATTCCATGAAGGATTGAAACGCGTAAAACGACAAAACCTCAATGTTGTCAATCTCTGTCGTAAATCGCTGGAAGAGGTTTTGATTAACCAAAGCATCCGCCGTGCTGAAAAAACACAAGACCATTTTGATGAAGTGCTGCTCGTCCCTGCTTAAGGTCATAAACTGATCGTAATCACGAGCCAAATCAATTTCCTCTGTTCGCCAGAAAACGGATACTGCCTTCTTATACATATTAAATATATTGTGGTCTTCAATGGGGTATAACGAGTGCGGGTTGTTTTTTGTCACCAAGTGAGCCATATTTTTGAATATATTGTGTATCTATAAAAAACACAATATAATCCTCATAGCTCAAAAAGTCTCAACGCATTTGTTGGATACCATATAATGGGGTTTAAACCCGTACTTCTTATTTCCGAAGCGAGGATGAAGGTAATGATTGTCTTGCTTATTCCACTTGTAAACGACTGTTTCGTCATCGTACGTCCAGACTACGTACAGAGTCCAATGCGGGTATCTTCGCCTACAAAAGTCAATCTTGTTCTTCCCAATCACACACGTACTAAAATCATTAAAGTTCTGATTCTGCGTCTTGATTTCTAACAACACCTTATTATCATGACACAGACCATCTATCGGGCAGTAATCATCAGCACATTTTTTCACCGAAAACCCGTACATCTCGTTGAATTTTGATATCACAGATTTCTCTAAAGCTCGCGTCATTTATATTTTAAGTTTAGAAAAAAATCAATTTTTCAACGCATTTCTTAAATCCTTCATCATATACAGGTGCTGCTCTTGGTGTTTGGGTTTGGTGCTTGAATACCAGACGATAACCGCTTTTTCCCAATCCATCAGTTTACACAAGTAGCTTGATATTTTTGATAAGAAAATGGTCTCTTTTTTGTTTTTCTTACACCACTCAACCAGTCTTGGCTTGATTTCTTTCCATTTTTCGTAGTCATCTTTAGTGTTTTGGATGGTAGTCCAATAATGATAAGGCTTACAATCAAACTTCCCTCGGTCTTCAAGAGTGTATTCGATGATATCATCGTACAAGAAGTTTGGGTTTATTTCACCTGATAAGTAACGCTCTACTATCGCATCAACAGGAGTAAATTCCATTATAGTATACTACAACATTTTTTTTTAAACTTGTTGAGTTTGGATTGATTCAAGTGCTTCTGGGAATGACTCAGTACTTCCAGGGTTTTGGGTTTCTATTTGGATTGTGTCACCACAACATCCAGACCTTGTTTGAAAGCGACATTTATAAAGTTTTATCGCAACAACCATGATGAATAATGACGCGGACATCTCCAAACTCATTAAAGAATAATCCTGAACGTTTCCCATTAAAAACTGCCTTTATTTTAATGCTTAATGTTTACTCAAACTCGATTGTATAGTGTCCGCGACTGATTCTCCAAGTTTTTTTTTCAATTTTTATATCTTTGTACTTTTCCTTTTGTGACTTTAATATCTCATCTCTATTCATGTCATAATAAGATAACGAGTAACAAGACTTACAAAATTTACCCTGTTTACACACACATTTCGCGTTTTCCATATATATATAAGCATAGATAAAAATACGTTATATACTCCAACCCCTGAATCGTGTTTTCATAACAAGATGTTTATTAACATATTTATCAGTTTTTGACCTAGTTTTGTAGATATTATATTCAACTTTCGGGAAATGAATATATTTACCAGAAAATTTACAAATAATGTAAACTACATCATTTGGAATGATAGGAAAAATGGTCTTTAAAAGCTTAAACGTTTTTAGTTTTTGTGACGCCATATACTATACACATATACAAAGAAAAAACTTACTGGGCTATACCAATTCCCATATACTGACAATATAATTTACTTGTGCTTTGTGCTACATTTAGAGAACCAGCATTGCTCTCTTTATCCGTTCTCTGTGTAACTACTCTAAATTGATCTCCAACATTAAGAAATTTAACACATGAGCCACAAATGATTGCTTCATCATAATTTGCCGCATCATCTCTGTAATATGTATCACTTAAATATCCTCTACTGATTTCTGTGTTTGATGAATTCCTTACTAAAATATAACCAAAAACTCGGGTTCTATTATTAACAGTGCCGTCAGCACATCTTAAAAATACACTGATTGAATAAAACCCTTGTTTTAGAGCTGTAAAATCACTCGCAGTTGATCCAGTAGCTTGTGATTCTAAACTGACTCCATCTCCATATCCACTCCAATTATAAACTTCAATGCCGTCAAATAAATCCTGTGTTGTGCTAGACACTTGTAGATGGGCTGATGATAAACAATCACCCAAACCAGTTGCCGATGGTTTATTACTTAAATCATCATATGAACCCGAAAAAATTGTTGGTTTGTTTTGAATATAAGCAGCTGATGTTGTGGTAGTTTCATTCCAATTTGCTTTCGTTGGATTGGAAAATCTAGCGTCGCCATCACTATCTACCTTTAATACCTTCCCCGAATCACTTGACGAAATTGATAATAACGAACTTGGGACACCCGTAAAAGCCCACTCGGCTCCTGTCCCATCAGCATTAATTCGCAAATATTTGCTTGAAGTTGTGCCGCCTGTTCCCGATATGGCTGGTAATGAAGCCCCAGTAGAATAAGCTTCTCCGTCTTTGGTTAAATTCCCTGTGAAGTTAATATCTCCTGTAACATCAAGGGTGTATCCTGGATTAGTATTTCCTATACCAAAATTACCATTTGACAACAGCCGCATCTTATCACTATTTTGAATACGAAATGCTACATATTTACCCGTTTTAGCATTAACAAAAGTTTCTCCGCCTGAACCTTGTAGGAAAGCGTAAGTAGTAGTTGTAAAGTTTGTATCGTAAGCAAAACCAGCATAATTTATAGGACTAGCTTCTGTTCCATAGTTCAAATTCCCTATTTTTGCTAATTGGGCTTTTAGATTACCACCCTCTATGTGTAATTTTTCAGTCGGTGCGTTTATTCCAATACCAAAATTTCCAGTTGATTGTTTCATTCTCATAAACTCTGTTCCAGCATTAGATCTAAAAATAATGTCTGCTCCTGACCCGCCCTGTAAATACAATGTTCCGTTTCCAACTTGAACTACACCGGCTTTGGTTAATCCATAACCTTCATTATCATTACCATCTGGTCCGCCATACCCAAACATCGCATAATTAGTAGTTTTATCGTGTTTTCCAATCCTAGCACCATTATTCACAAGTAAATCGCCACTAATATCTAGTCTTATAAACTGATGATCTCCGCCTGTTATACCTGCCGCAACAGTTGTTTTTCCTATCGCAACCCCTGATGTAGATCCTTCTAACGGGTTTAGTGCTAATATCCTTTGTGCTGAACCCGATTCAGTGCTTTGAATATACGAATAATTACTGGTTGAATTTACCCCAAGTTTTAAATATTGTGGATTACTGCTCTCGTCGTCACTAATTTTTAGTTGTGAAGATGTATCTGTTCCTGTTCCTGCTCCCGTTGTTATTACATCTAAATTACCATTTAAATATGAGTTTCCATCAACTTGTAGTATATAACCTGTTGTTGGTGTTAATACACCGCCCCCAGAACCCGTAGTATCAGTAATTAAGTCTTCACCAAGAAGTAATTGCCCTGTTCTAGATAAAAACATAGCATCTTTGTAAGTTTCATTAGTTATATCAGTTCCAGTTGGTAATGTTTGAAACAAAAACCCTTCATAATTTTGATTGCCTCGTGTTTGAAATTTTACTTGGGCGTGTATTTTGCCTTTGAAAGTATTACCCGTAATCGTTCCAGTTTCAATAGATCCTGTGGTTGATATTGTGTTCTGTTTCAATCCTAATTGAGTATTAATTTCAGCGTTTGTCAGTGGATTAGTAGAGGCTGAATCTAGTGTAGTGTCAATAGTAATACTAGATCCAACAGCAGTCCAATCATCAGCATCTACTCCTTGATTTTGAGAACAAATATACAAACCATTATTCGTCGTGTCATTATTTACAGCACAAATCATACCATTATATTTACCGGTCAAAGATGTTAAAGATGCTTTCGTAGGTGTAATATGCCGAGCATCAATTGGTGCGGTGGCTAATATTTCAAAATTTTGTCCCCGTTTCTCATCGCCAAGTGATCTACTCATATATTATAACATGGGAAAAAAATTATGGCGTTAATGTCAATAAAAGGGCAGTTGATGTAGCAATATTTTGATTACCAGGCAAACTCGTATTCTTTTTAAATTCAACATAGTCTATTAATTCATCACTATCAGTACCAAAACCTCCATCTAATTTAATATTATTAATAACATATTTAGATGTTGTGTTATTTCCAGTAAAAGCATCGGCAGTAGATATGTATTTTTCAGCCGCATTATCAAAACATATTATTGGTTCGTCGGTAGATCTTTGATCGTAAAATGCTTTTGGAATTGCTATTTTATGAACTTTATTACTAGTGTGGTCTTCGGCGAAATTTTGGTTAAATTCAACGCCATATTTTCCTAATCTAGTACCTTGGGAAGATATTGATATTTTTAAATCGTTTTTCGCTGCCGTGCTGTCATCAAACATATTATTTCTGTCATTCAATGTGCCGCCTATAAAAAACAAAATATTTGGTAATGAACTCATTTTTGTATAATTGGTTTGCTGACCTTCGGCATCAACTAGATCACTAGTTCCTGTATCATTGCCGATATATACGGGGAAAACAGCGTTTTTTGTAACTGTTAAAGTCCTATCAAAACCATTAAACGATGGTATAACCGGTAGTGGCGAAGTTCTTGTAAAAGGATTTCCGTGTGATGATAATGGCGTTGGACCTACACCGAATGTTACTGTTGCTTTTAATGAGGCTCGTGAATAATTTTTAGAATAAGTTGGAGGATTTCCTCCATCATTAGGCGGACTGCTGTGATTGAATCTAATATATTTACCATCATTTAGAGGGTCAGCGTCGGCGGTTTGACTTCTTAAATAAATTTGTGTTTCATTATCATTAATAGCATCATAACCTGAATTAGATACATCTGCTAAATCAAATGTTTTATGAGCCGTGTTGCCCTCATCTAAATCGGTGTCTAATATAATCTCAACACCCGTTATATCGCCACAATAGACAGTCGCAATATTAGCTGTATAACTTCCTTTGTTGATATTGATTGTTATATTAGAGTTTTCTTCTGTATTTACTTGAACTGTTCCGGAAGACCAATTAGTAAAAGATAATGAACCCCTATTATTGTTCCCAATAGTCGGGTTCGTATCTGGAAATAACATTTTATCTAAAATCTGTGTAATAGTCAAACCCGTTATTCCTAATGAAGTTAAAGTATCGCCGCTGCTAAATGCTCCCACAGTTGTACCGACTTCAATACCGCCGTCAAGCGTTGTGTCGTATGTACTTGTAGCAGCCTCATCTAATACATAATTTCCACTAGAATTTACAGTAATTACCTTTGTTGAATCACTAGCTTCTGGTGTTGGTATTGCTGTAATATCACTGCTTGTAATAAACCCAGCATTTTCTATCAAATTGACGCTTGTATCTAAAGTAGAAATGTTAGATTTTAAATCGTTTACCTGTTTTTGAACCTTTTTAACATCTTTGCCTGATGAAGATGAGGTTTGTGAATGGATTTTATGTCCTGTTCCCCAAGCTGACATCTATACAATTAAAAAAGATTTAAAAAGTCATCAATTTCTCGGTCGTATTCTTTTTTTTGTTTTTTGTTAAACTCTTTTTCCCACATGAAATCCTCATCCTCGTATCGCATTTTGTACGGCTGTGGATCGGCACGACGAATTTTAAACAGTATCGTGCTTTTTGGTAACAAAGTCGTACACATATTACCATCTGAATCACATAACTCAATATTAACTTCGGTTAATACGCGTTTCTTCTTGTTTATAAATATCGTTTCAAGCGTATCAGTGCTAAAATACCAGTCATCAGTCATACCGTATTGCTTTGTTATCATTCCCACAACATTCATTAGACTTGGTGTGTTAGCATTATTGACGTACTCAAAATTGTTTTCGGCAATGTCACTTCTGATTAACAAAAATGGACTGTCTAATTTTCTCGGCACATTACTTGAATACGCGTAAGTACCGTAAGCAACACCTTCAAGTGTAGTATCAATTTCGTAAATGTCATTACGAATCATCTCGCCGTTCAAAAATGATGACCCTCCTTCTTGATTGTAGATTTCTTGTAGGTAGTTAGCTTTATCTGATGATTGCGAAAACGCACCTGTGAATCCTTTGAAAACTCTCACAACTTGTGAAGATTGTGTTTGATTAATGATTCCACCAGCGTCTAAAATTATTGACATCGCGTGACCTTGTGAATATTGTTTACTTCCTACAGAGTTAGTAGTCATAGATTCAAACGAGTTAATTAAAACAGCGTTTGATGTAAGCGGACTAGATTGGTGAGAAAAGGTAAGCGTGTTATTACTCAACATATTCGTGTTAGTATTGCGTTGATTCCTACAATTGAAGTAAGGTTTTGGTCTAATATCCTCATATTCAAACCCCATCGCATTCCAAAGACTATTTTCCCAGTTGCTTTTACCATAAAACATAAAATCTTCTAGAAAAATTCCTGATTGGACGTCATATATTTTTTCAGGGTCGGGCATCTCTGTTCCAGCTTCGTACAAATTTTCCACATAACCTTGATCTGAACCCAGAGCACCCCAAGTACAAGTTGGAAAGGAATATTGTGGGATGAGATTCGTTTCAGTTTCGGTAGTCGTCTCAGGATAACGCAGCTCACTCTGATACCAAGCGGAGAATGAGTTTCGTCTAGCATCTTGAGCGAACATAAAAAATCTTGTAGTAAAATCACGGTCAACGGGGTACATATGCGGAAAATAGCTCCCAGTAACACGATTCATCAACCCATCATTTTTTGAAGCCATCACACAAGTGTCGTGTTTTGTCATCTCCGTAGCAAAAACTGGTAAGCCTTCTGGGTAAAGACTCCACTTGTGTTTGTTATAAAAAACTGCTCTGTTTCCAGCATCTTGGTTTTGACCTATATCGATTGTTATTGTCAAATCGTCATAAGCCAAAGAAGTTGGTGTTTCTGTAGCTTTTTCATCTTGTGAATAGCCTTCGCTGAATTCATTAGACAGGTCTTTTTTGGGTTGCGGTGCTGTTGTAACAAATTTAGTACCTTCATCGTTAATTCCTTCAAAATATTTGTTTTGAACTCGCATTGGAGTATGTAATTGAGAGAAGTAAAACCGCGATGAGTTGTCTGTAGAGAAATTTAACTGTGGTTTGTCAGCTCCTAGAAAAACACGATCATTGTATTGAATTTCTCGTGATTTGGTGTAGTCAAACATATATTGTAAGTCGGTTGGGTCTCGTATTTGAGGATTACAAAGCATTGCCGTGTGATTTTTCCAAGCGAGCCGCCCGTTTGAGAAACCCATCGCAATTCTAGTTTTTGAAGCGTCACTTCCAATATCAGATAGAAGATTCGTCATATTCGCCATTACTACATTTTTACCGTTGTATGATGTTATTGCGTTGTAATCCTGAAAACCAAAATATGTAGAACCTTCCAGCCCTTGAAAAATCCGTTCATAAATCCAGGACTTCGCTTCAAATTGTATTTGGTAATTAGTACCATCTGTTGAAACCTTACACCCACAACAGTAATCACCAACGAACGACTTATCTACGAATGTGTTTTTATGTATTTTGATGACAAGTCCTCTTGCTCTATCACGAATCGCGTTGTCCGAACCCGTTATGTAGGCAGGTGCTGTATCGGTGAATAATTGAACGCAAACGTGAATGTAAGCGTAAAAGAAGTCTTCGCCGTTTTCAGTAAAAGTACCGTTATCAATCTCAATCAGACCATCGTCCTCTTGAGCTTGAAACCAATCGCAGTATAAGTTTGCTCTGGTTAATAACGCGGAAAGCGAATCTAATGTTAACCCTTCACAAATAACCTTTCCATCTTGTAAGACACCGTTCAAATCTAATGTCGTTTTAACCAAGTCAATATTCACCATTTTGTCCTGGATATTATCTGTGTCTGAAACACACAAGCGACTTCCCTTTGAAACAAAATTTGGATACTTTTTTAATGTAACTTGTAAGTCAACTTTGTTTTCGGGATCATCTGTTTTTTCAACAGCTTCGTCGTTTTTAAGCGACCAGCGATGCTGATTGTACGCCGTCATTCCAATGTATCGGTTTCCTTGTTGGTAATCAAGTTTCTGCGGGTAATCGGATCTCCAATAAGTGTTGTTATCACCATCATTATCTGGTGTCAGTTCAACAACATCTGTAATCAAGGTCTTATCATCATTATTTCGTATTATTAAGTCCATATTGTAAGGACACCAACTATATGGAGTAGATGGTATTTTGTCGCGTTTTGATCCATCGCTGGAAACTTCCCCTCCAATCCATAGCGGAGAACCAAAAGGCATTGTATCACCCGCACCAAAATCATAGTAATTAATTGGACTTCGTGTTGTGATTGAGGTTGATGCCCCGTTATCAGCGTAAGTACCGATAGACAAACTACATGCTATTAAATTCACGTTAACAGTACCGTTCGCCCAATTCGTTTGATCCACGGTTGAATCTACAATCTTCAAGTTTGAAAACGAAAAAACACCAGTTGATTCATCATAACTAATACCATCAGCCCACCAACCAGAAAGCTTAGTAATTGAGGACGGGGTTTGAAACACACTCACTCCAAAATAACCAGTCATATCTTCTGGTTTTGAGTATGTTCTTGGTGTTGAAGCTGGTATTGAGACTGACGAGTCTCCATAAATTTTGTCTTTTTTTGTGTAGTTAGCAATATTTGTAACATTTTTAGAATATTCCTTAATCATACTTTGTATGTATAACCATTCTTGAAGTTCAGTCGCGTTTGTTGGTGTGTACTCGCCCGAAAACACGTATGGCGATTCACGTGATGCTGGTACTGTAATATCTGGGATACTCATACTTGTAATGACTAAATCGTACTTCTTAGTAAAACCTGTTTGGTTTCGCAATTCATTTGACAAATTGTTGACATAGAGACCTCCAGCGTGGTAAACACTTGGATTTTCACCATTCTTACCAAACGGACAACTCAGATTAAGTTGTGGTATCGGTACAGGGGTCATCGCTTTAAAGTATCGTCCGCTCGCACTCCATATTTCTTGAATGTCATTTGAAACAACCATCTTCCGTTTATCGTTCATTTGGGAAGTGATAAAGTTAGCGATGTTGTCAGGCGACATAAAACCAGGTTTAAAGGACGCATTAATCGTGTGCGTGTAAATATTCCACAAACCGTTTGTGGATTGGTACATAGCAGTGTAACGACAAGTGTTGTTAGCATCGTCACGCATACCTTGGGGATACGTATTATTGGTCGCGTGGTTAAACATTCTACCCAAAACTGAGTCGTACACACCATCATCGTCGTTTTTTAAAGATGCGAGTGTCGCAAACGTAGTAATGTTCTTATTGTTCGTAGTCATTGGAACAAACTCCACGTCGTCAGTATTTGAAACGTATTGGGAAAACCCGTAGTAAATCTCGTTCTGATCGAAATCAGGGTCTTCGGTGTACTTCATAGAATGATAAGGAAAAGTGACTACGTTTTGCGAGTTGAGCGTCTTGTAGAAACTGATTTTAAAAGAACTGTCAACATTTTCATTGGGTATTGATTTGTCAAATATTTCTATGGAGTTATCACCCGAATCTTGTACTGAAATGAATCCACCTTGACATTGGATTGTGTCTCCTTCGTTTAGAATAATACTAGGTGTGCTATTAGACCAAACACTTGCTCCGTTACTTGTGATCGCTTGACTTCGCGTACATTCTAAAATTATCTCATCTACTTCCTCCATTATCTTAATATAACATAACATTATATTAAAATATTAATTTTCAAGTGAGACTAACTGATTCCTCCTGTTAACGCGTTGTGATGTTTGCTTGATAAGTTGTTTTGTATTGCGTTTGCTCTCTGACGAATTTCGTTGTTTTGTGTTGTTTCAACACGGTTTTCGTGATCCTTTTCACGTTTTGCTCTCTTCTTATCGTGTTCTTCCATAAGCGAATCAGCGACAAGACCTCCAACAATAGAACCAACAATAAGAGTACCGCCGATCGCATCAGCGACTAAATTTGCTCCACCTCCAGAAAGCACAACGCTTTCGCCAACTGCTTCAGTCGTTTCCAAAGCTGATGTCGCTTCGGTTGATGTTTCCACCGCTTCGGTAGATGTCATTTCAATATTACCCTCAACAGCATCTTCGCCTTCACCAGCCTCGGTGCTTACTTTTGATTTCGCCGCATCGTATGCTCCTTTAGCCTTGCTATAAATAGCATCTCTGCTTAATACTGCTTGACCCGCTTGTTCTGTTACTCCTGCTGAAACAGCAGTGGTTATTTTATCGTTCCCAATTTTACCTTCTCTTACAGATGATATGTTCTCTTTAATTCCGATCGCGGTTTCACGGCTTGATTGTAAGCTCTCTTGTGTTTTTGTTTTCAAATCAGCCGCGAGATTATCGTATTTTGCGGTTGTTGTTGATGATGCTGAATTAGATTGAAGATAGTCATCGAACAGATCCATTATAATATACAACCATATATTTATTTTTCATCACTTTCTTTTTCTTTTTTCTCAAGGGGTGGTTTTGTTTGATTGTTATTCATTTCCTCCGCACGAAGGATTGAGTTCATATCCACATTGGGTTCAGGGATTAACCAACTGCCTTGAAAAATACAGACTTCGTGACGCAAGTAGACCTTTGGTGGATTTTGTTTCATATCAATATACATAAAAGAGAACGGTTGGTCGAATATACAGTACACATAAAGCTTCATGAACTGGTTGTTTAAGAAACCACCGAGTTCTTCGTCCATATCCTTTAAGGTTTTTAAGTTCGGAAGTTTCATTACAATAATCGCACCTGCGTTTGTTCTAATCTTTGGATCTAAAACTTTGTAAGCTTGAGCGACAATCACGTAGTAGAATATCCAACTGTGCCTATATCTAGTAGCTAGATACGATAGTCCCGAGCCTTTTCCGACACGTTTGATGTAATGAAGTGCGTCGTCCGCAATCACCATTAATCGTTGTCTTTCTTCAACAGGAACTTCGCGTTGGTATTCAAGCAACGCTTTTAACCATTCATCATCGTATTCTTCAATCAACTCAACATTATCATCTTCAATGACAAATCGCATAGAATCGTCGTTTCTAGCCGATGGTGATATGAGGATAATTTTGTCAAGTTTACCTCGCATAAACGATGGGTTCAGTATCATATTGCTAACATAATTGCTCTTACCACTTCGCACACTTCCAAAAATTAGAACCAAACTGGGAGCTTGTGGTAAGTGTTCGTGGATTTCAATTTTTACAGCATCTTCGTTTGGTTTAACTGGTAGAACGACTGGTAGTTCCATTATAGATATTAATTAGATTAAAATTTAGTAATATCTTTTATTGCGAGCATACGATGGTTTTAGCAGGTTATTAGTAATTTCCCTTTCACGAGACTCTTTTCGGTCTGCTTCATCTTTAGCACGTTTAATTTCAAGTTCTTGATCGCGTTTGGTTTTGAAATCGTTCAATGTGTTCGTCATCGTATTTCTTACGATTGACTCAATGTCGTCACGATTTAACCCAGCTTGTTGTTGTTGATTCGGCATCATAATAAACTGAGGTTGTGGTGCTTGAATGTAAGGGGGTGGTTGAGGTTGGTGTTGTGTCGGTACATTCAAGGTCTTCTTAGCTTCTTCAAGTTTTTTTGCTTGTGAACGAGTTACTCTGGTTTCCATAGATTTTGCTCTAATTCTCTCTAAATGTTCCATTTGTTTTTTTGATGCTTGACGTTTCGGTTTTTGCGGGGGTGGTTGCGATGTTACTTCGGCTTGTTGAACCATCGTGGGTTGGGGTTCGGGCATTACAAAGACTTCTTCTGGTTTTCGTCTTCCTTTTGTCTGTATTGGTGGAGGCAATTCCATTTCAACCTCGTTATCTTCAAACACCATCTCATCGTCTCCTTCGTCTTCTGGTTCTTCTTTTGGAAGTTCAGGAAGTTTATCCATTATAATATAGAAAAATACTAAAATCTTCTATATTTTTTTGTATTTATCGTCGTGATATCTCAACTTTTACCAGATTTTAAATGGAATGTCAACAAGGTGTTAACGATGCTTGTCAAGTAATTTCCAAGCCTATCTACTAGTTCAAAGGAAAGGTGACTTGTTTCGATAGTGCTTGGGTTGTGTAAGTCAATATAAAGCCGCTCATTTTTATTGTACGCATATACTTGGCTTTCAAGTATTTCATCATTTGTTAACTTCTTGTAATCATTTATGACGGCGACAAGTTTACTGCTGTTTGCTTGGTTTATTGAACCCATAGTTGAGTCGTTTGGTAGATCTTTCACCAATACATGGATTCCATTAATGAACGGGTCTGTGACGAAAGTTAAATTGTATGTAGATGTTGTTTTATTCCAATTAGCTTCTGCTGTTACAGGAATGTATGAGTTTGTGACTCCGACTAAGGATTTAAAATCCAATAATAATTCAACGTTCGCTTTAATGTAGTCATTTACACCAGGCACATCAAATTTTGGACTTGCTCCAAGGACTAAAAACGGTTTACGTTGAATGTATCCATTCAGGTTTATAAAATCAGGTTGAGGTTCTCTTTCATCGGGAAAAAATTGTGCTGTCGCTCCATCTTTCAAAGGATAAAAATTAGTCGGTGTTCCAAACGGATCTTGAAAACGATTACACAGTATAGAAGCTGGTATCATTTTGTTTTCTTTGTAAAATGAATAAATCCTATCGCTTTCTTTCTCACCAATTGTAGAAACATCTTTTACGACTTCTTGCTCGTTTACATCCGAACACGTTGTTGTAAACTGAACGTTACTAACCCTGTCACCACTCCTTGACAGACCAAACGCGAATTGAAGTGGAAAAACCTTATCATCAATATAATCATACACGTCGTGTCTCTTATTTTCGGTATCCCAGTCTTCAAAATCTCTACAAGCCTTAATTGTGTTACCATTCATTTCAAAACTTACTTTGTTACCTTCTAATTTGATCTTCATATTTGAAAGACCATCATTATTATCTCCATTATTCCACAACCATCTTGACTCGTAAGCAACAGGTGGATTTACAAAACCATTGTTAGTGGGGTCTAAATATGCGGAATAAGGAACACCAAAATTTGTACTAATAACTTCGTCACCAGTCGCTATCATAACAAGACGTACTTTGTCATCTTCATCATAAAAATCAGTCGCTGAATTGGAAATTTTATCCGACTTCTCAAGCTTACAAATTGAAACTCTTTGCTTATCATTTTTCGTGTCTGGAATAGATTTCAAAAAAGATAAAGTTTTACGTCCGTCGTCAAAATAAGATGATTGTAAAACACAGAAAAAGTAGTCACATGCTTGCTCTCCAAGAGCGTTAGTTTCTGTTAAAAATCGTGATAACAAGTACGGTCTCAAGTATGGTTTTGTATCATAAAGGTCTTCGTATTCAGAGTCACTCATAATTGTTAGCTTGTTATGTAACCATTCATTTCTAGCATTGTAGCTATTTGAGCCTTCATCAATCCACCTGTTAATCCCAAAAATAGCCCTTCTTAACGAATTGTAATTGCCGTCATCGTCAATGTAAGTATTCGCTTTTGTCCTGAGTTTACCTTCTAGGGTTCCATTCATATTACTTATTCCAGTAAACCTTGAAAAAAGCATTTTTTCCATCTGTGCGTATTTCTGACTGTTTATGTTGTAGGTAAATTCATTGTATTCATTTGTTCCACCTGGCGTCCAATGGTTATCTTCATTAAACAGGTAACTTTGATCCATTTTTAGACCGTGTGTCGAAAGTTGTGTTTTAAAGTTAGAAACAATATTTTGCTGAAAGATTCCACCAGATTGGATGGTTTGGTTTGTTGTTAAGCTTTTGTAAAGGGCTGGTCTTGGATCTAAAGATAAAAACTTTACCATTTCCCCCCAAAAATCATCAATTGATTCGTAATCGGCTTTTGGAAGAGGGTAAGGAAAAGGTATCATTGTGCTTCTTTTGGTGTTGTCTTCTGTAGTCATTTCCTCATAAAATCTACTATCCGTATCTGCGAAGAGTAGTTTCATGTAAGGGTGTTTCTTGTCACTTGTAGATAAACTTGAAAGGGGTATCAGGTTTTGAGTAGACATTTGAAATAATGCGTTATCTAACGCAATTTTGCTGTTGGGAGGTATTTTTAAAACACTTTGAAAATGGTTGGTAAATTTATAGCCTTTGCTATTTAATCCATCTTCTTCCATAAACATTTTTTGCGTGGAGGACACTTGAATCAAACTCATCTTATGAAATAGCGTCATAAAAAAACTAAAAAGGATTTTTCTAACTATAACTTAATGAAAGGGCTTGATAAAGCTCATACGAAGCTAAAGTTTTGGAAACCAAAGAGGAGGTTTTCACCTGAAATTCATAACACACCTTATCTCGATATGGAACTAACACGAGACATGAAGCTCAACAAACAAAACATTAAGAAACAACGTCTTAACGAGATTTTTGAAACAAATAAATCCACTGTTTTAGAACCTGTTGTTCGTGTGAATCGTAAGAATAAATAATCTTTCAAAAAAAAATGTTGTATTATTAATATGAAAGAAGTGTACTACAATAAGAATGGTATTTGCCTAGCTGAATGGTTAGGCAAACATCACAGAGAGTTGACTGGATACAACGTATTTTACATCGTTCAACCTGTCGCTGATATTCAACGTTCAGTATCTGTTTTCAAATTTGGTATTGCTATTTCCCCAAGGAACGGAAGTGCGAATCGTTTGCGTCATTACGTCCACCAACACGGTCGTATGGTAAGAGGCTCTTGTTTAGGCGTGAAGCTGTTATATTTAGCAAAGACAAAAAACAATGAAGAAAACGTGGAATACAAAAATACTGATGTGTTTCGAAATGAGCTTTACATGAAGCAATACGTCAAAAAAATGAAGAAACTCTTACCAATGCGTGGTGGGGAACGAACGCGGATGGAACTCGACAAATTTATTTGGGTTTTAAAAAAACTCCCTTATGAGGATATAGAAACAGACTTGAAACGTTCAGAACGACAAGAGAAGGCAAAAATTAAGGCAAAAAAACCACCAAAATACAAAGTGGGTCAAATTTGGATGCTGAATTGGGAAGGTGGGGACGAAGGGGGATCTGAAGGTGATTATCAAGCAGAACTTTTAAAAATAAACAAAAACTCAATGATATTCAAATACTTAGATGATGATTACGTTCAACGCATTTACGATAACGAGTATCTAAAAATAAAAGCGTTTGTCTCTGATGGTTCTAAATGATTCTCTTTAAGCTTGGATTTTTTTCTATGAACTCATTACTTATTTTATTGAGTTTATCTACACATTTGTTATCGCTAAATTCCAATATTTTGTATTGGTATTCAGCCTCTTTATCAAATTTAGAAATAAGGAAGCCTTTCTCTTCTTTGTTTTTTATTTTATTCATCATATTACGACATCTAGATGACACGTCTTTGCTGTAACCGAAAAACGCCTCTTTTTCAGAATAAAGCATGAAATAACCCTTGAAAACCTTTTTTAATCTGTTTTCTCGTTCTTTCTCAGGGTTTCGCGTTTCCTTAATTTTCTGCTTGTTTTCTTCATACCATTTTTTACGATGTGCCTTCATTGCTTCGTCTCTTGTCTCTTTATTCTCGTATTTTTGAGGTCTACCGACTGATTTTTTATCCATCTATATATTTGCTAAAGATAAAAACTACGAGAACTCATTAATTAAGACATTTCCAGATTTCGCAACGGCGAATTCGCGTTTGTAAGTTACGAAAAAGATGTTCGTGAAAGATTTATCAAATTTATCTGTTGAATCTGCGGTCTGTTTATCGGTTGTAGTTGTAGACTTATAATACACCCTGATCGGTTGGTTTCCGTTTTGTAATTCCTTGTTTACAATATCTTTTAAGTAAACACCGTGAATATTCATACGATTACCAAGTTCTGTTATAGGATGACCGTTAAACGTGATGTTGGAGTTAAGTGGTTCAGCGTCCTTTTTGAAACCAACCATGTAGAGAGGTCTTGGAATACAAGGGTCTGAACCGTACACTTCCTTTAATCTGTAGTATGTCTCAGGTGGTTCGGCATCGTTATTGGGATATAAGTTGACATCATTAATGGTGTAGTTAAGAGACTTAAACGATCCACATCGTGTTTTAGAGTAGTAATAACCAAAAATGTTGTTTGGGTCGGTAGTAAGGTTATCCAATTCTATGTTCTTAATATCACACAACTTGTAGTTATCACAACCCATATCGCGATTATACTCTTGAACCAGATAATCTGCCGCAGCAGCGTCTTGCGGTGATGTTTGTATTTGAACTGAGTAATCTTGGTACGGGAATGCGATACCACCTTTTTGTTCTTGGATTGCTTCAATATTCGCCATCACTTCAGGAACATCGTAAATTAAATGATCTGTCATTAAAAAGCAACTTGTGCTTTCAACAACACCACCTGATTGGTATGTATCAGTTTGTTTAGCACAAACGACTTTACCACGTTGGGTATCACGTTCAAAGAAAAGCTCAATGTAGAGGTTTTCCATAATACCAACAGGTAATTGATGCTCGTAAAGAAACGGGAACAGTTCAGCCAAAGTTACTCTAAACTGTTGAGATTTTGTGTCAGACATAAGTAAGTTTACTTTTTTGGATTCGTAGTTTAAAGTTGAAGTTGGATCACCACACAATCTTAAAGTGTTAAGGGCACTTAAGGTCGATGTATCAGTCAAAGCTTGATGGTCCACAACTTTAAAAGCGAAACCACTTCCTTCAAAGTAACGATGTACGAAGTGGTTTTTTTCGGAAGTTCGCGAAGCTTTCTCTATAACCTGTTTTTTGTTCCAATAACGCTGATCTAAAATAACGCGACCTGTTTGCGTTAGTAATCGGACTCTGTTGATTAATGAGTGGATACCGATGGATACTGGAGGAAAGGCAACGTACCCTGCTTTTGGTTGAAAGGAAAACTCTATGTACGCACCTCCACTACTCATAATACCACTCGCTGGAATGTGAAATTTAACCATGTCTTGAGTAAATGATACGGGTTGTGTCTTGTACGTGTAGACGGTCGCTTGGTGTGGTTTTGACATCGGCTTCATTTGTAGTTCTTGAGGCAAACTCATATTTATATATATGAGGTTGATATAAAAGAATTTAGTTTTTTCTAAAATGTTACTTGAATTCCGTTCTCATTGAAGTTTACCATTGTCTGAGCTAAAACAAACGAATATATCGCGTTTGGGTTCGCATCGGCTAAATCTGATTCTAAATTTAATGTGAGGGGTTTACCATCGAAGTCCGCACCAGAAAACGAGGAGAAGTAGTCATATCCGATTCCGTATACAACATTTGACTTGTTTTGCGAAGAAATTTGGTTATCAACATCATTAGATTTGAAACTAGTACTACAACCAATCGCAAATCTAGGATCATTAATCAATCCATCAATAGAAATTCTCTTTTCAGCATCGTGTAGTTGATTCAGAGCTGATAAGTAATACTTGTTGAGTTGACACTCTAAACTCTTATCAGGAACATTGATTGGAAAATAAAGCGGAAATTCCACACCGCTACGAAGAAATGATACTTTGATAAATTGTTTCGTGTTTCCATCTTTGTCTTGTATACGTAAACTTTGGAATTCGTTTTGTTGCTTGTGATTGACTTTGTTTGTTGGAACGAGTTTGAAAAAACAAGCGACCAAGTTCCTAATTCCAAGGTTAAACTGTGTATTGTTATCGCTTGATTGTAGAACTGAAAACAAGCTTGTAAATGTATTCATTGATAATGATCCTGACTTCATGTTAGCAATAGCCATCTTTTCTTCCGAATTAGGATGATACATAGTACAACTCAAAGATACGTTGAAAAGTTCATAAACGACTTGTGATTTTTGTTTAACGCTCCAATCATCGTTTTCTCCTTCTAAAATGAAGACCGCATCATCCGAATTCAATTCAAGTGTTAATGTGAGACCTTTGAGGGGTAAAAGCGGAATTCTGTTTGATGAACTCATTGTCAGTCCTGTATAAATTGGTGTGCTGAATTTAGCCCCAGGGACTTCCATCATATTTTTGATGATGGAATTGTCTTGGTAAACTGTGTTGTCAGTTGATAAAGTTTGGACGTTCGCTTCTTGAGTATATTGGCTTGTTGATGTTAATGCTGGTAAAATACTGGATAGAAGTTGAGGATAGTTGTTGATTTTTTCAATACTAGAACGATTGCCGCCCGACGAACTCCACTGAACTGAAGAAAAGATACTATTCACTCCAGTGTACTTATCAATATGTGTGTTATTTTTCACTTGAGGTTCTAGAGCACCAGGATTTTTTAACCGAAGTGTACCATTTATCCGAATGGATTGTGGGTCTAATATCACATTGCTGTTTGGAAGTTGGAACTGAATGATGTTATTACCTTGATGACTAAAGGCGTTGTTTGAAGGGTTATTACTCGGCATAATGATGCTGTTGACGCGACCATTACCTGTTGTTGGTAATTGTACGTTCGCCGCCATTTAATATAAATATTAGAAACAAAAAAAGTGTGAGATTTTGTTAAAAGTCACTAAACAAACTTTTGCTTTTAAATATTTATTTGATTAATAGACAACCTTCTGGTTTAATTCTGATGATATTTTCCGCGTACAAGTAATGGTTGTAAGTTATTGTGTGTTGTAAAGCTTTATCTCCTGTCATTTCAACTATGAGTTGTAAATTAGAATCTCGTACATTGAATGTTGTGTTTAGTACACCAAGATTCTTTCCGAAGAAGAAAGTTCTATCTTGGAAACCATTTGAGTACGCTTGTAACGAACGAACCTTATCAAGGGTGTACTCAAATGCTTTTTGTTGTTCGTTAATTAACTCTTGTGATAACGAGTATGTTCTAAGTGCTGGGTCATCGGAACTATCAAGTCCTGCTCTGAATTTTTCGGTGTCAACACCAAGAGGTGGGTGTTTTACACCGTTATACATGTAATAATACGAAGTGGGGTGAATGTCTTTCACAATATCCGCGTGAGTAATGTGCTTAAAATTACGCCCTGCTGGTTTGTTTGGAATTGATAGAATGCCTCTACCGTACACGTTTGTAAATGGAAGCGAACATTGAGTGATTGTTTCCCCAGCTTGAGCGTTAGTCCTGATTAGTTCAAAAGTGTTAATACTATAGTTTAAGCCTTGAGGACTTTGTATAGCTCTCATTAAAGCTTCTATGTATGAAGGGGGTGGGGTAATGACTGTTAAGTCCATACTCATATTTTGAAGTGAATATGTGATGTCTTGTGGAGTTTCCGAATGAACGATTGCTTCCGATCTTGTTGCTGTTAAAAATTCACCCTCATCTGGTACCCAATCTTCTTTGAAAACAATTTTAACTTTGTTATCAGAACTAACGATTGATTTAATTTCTGGTGTCATTTTGTCACCGTGCTCTTTTGATCTTAATAAAAGTTTTTGTCCCTTTAAAAAGGGTTGTGTGTTTGTATTGTAACCATTACAAAGATTCTCATTCACAAGTTTTAATGTGATGCCCTCTTCTTCGTAAATAACATTACTAATAAATTTTGGTTGAATGGTACATTTTAATTCGTCATTTGCGTCTATTGAAGTTGTAGCAGAGGGTATTTGACAAAAAACTGAGAAAAATGTTTGAGTTGTGATATCAATCGCGAAATTACCAGTATTGTCTTGTTCTAATGTAAGTGATTTAATGCTATCTGCTGTACCCCCTGTATCAAAAGTTGCGGTTAAAGTTGTAACTTTGGCTTGAATCTCGGCTTTTAAATCTGCTGCTGTATAAGTACCTTCTGTTAAATTGACACCTGCTGCGATAACTTTGTTTGTGTCATCAATTGTGTATATTTTTGTATCCCCAACATCAAGTCTCTTGTTATCATCCAACGCAATTTTTACGTTATGAGCGAAATCGTCCAGTGGTTTGTTACTGAATGCCTCTGGTTTTTGTAAGGTAAATCTAATTTTTAAACCGCCTAGAGCACCAACGGGAACAATTGTGTTGTTGCTGACCCCACCATCACCTAGTAGAGCTGATAATCGTATCGGTAATTGGATTTTTTGTGTTTGATATGTAGCATCTTCTGTACCATTTGATGCTCCGTTTTCAACAAAATCTGTACCATTCCAAACAGCAGCTGGACTGACAAATGGTGTTGGTGATTCGTTTGATGAAACGAGACATTCTGTTAAAGATCGTTTCTTGTACTCAGTACAAGCCATATCGTAATCTTTTCCGTGATCGAATGAGAACAGTAACGAGTTTAATACATCGTAGTTCATTATTTGTTCTAGAAGCACACCAGCACCGTTGTAAATGTCAATTTGTTGGATCATGTTCGCTAAACCACCGCTCTCTTGTGGACGAATGTTAGATATGCTTCCATTATACTTAAAGTCGAAAGAAAGTATGGTTGTTTCAGCATTGTAATAACCAATAGCACTTGGAATGTCAAACTCAACAACAGGAGCAGAATTTGCTGTGCTTGTGTACTCAAGACCATTACGTGGTTTAACGCTGATGACAGTTTGGGGGAGATGAACTTTATCCGAACCAGAGAAGATTTCCATTATAAAGTGCCTTAAGATTTTAAAAGCTCTTTTGTTTTTAGACTTTTATCTGTTCCACTCGTCTGGAACTTCCCCGTAATCAAACGTTAGCTCTTGGTTTATCGGAATATTTTTGATCGCAACCCATACCACGCGTTTTTTTAAATACTTCATTTCTAGATTTGGATGTTTTGCGTGATTTAGACGATACCATCGTGGTGGATTACCACCAGTCCAATCCGTGACATATTTGTTACCTGCCTGATGTACGAGTATAGCTGCGTCGTGTGGGAGATTTTTTTCTGGATAAAATTGCTCCCATTGTTTCTTGGTAAATCTGCTGATCTTACCCACCTTCATACCTACAACCTCTTCACCGATTGAGATTGATCGTTTAGCAAAAAGTCCACGTCCAATATTCACACCGTTTCGATAAGCGAATCCGACTTTAAACATTTTATATATATAGTTTTGAAAAAAATATATATATTTAATATAGTTATTGTGTATAATGGTTAAAAAATATGAAAAACCAACACCTCATCAGTGTAAGACATCTGCGAAAACAGTAAAGAAACCTGGTAGCAAACGAGCGAAAAAAACAGCAGGACGAACATTAGCTAAATGTCGTTGGGGTAAGTACTACTAATCTTCATTTGTTCTGATACGGTGTTTTATCAACACATTTGGATATTCTGACTTTGTGTATTCGTGAGGGAATATTGTCACACCAAACGCGTCTGTTTTTAATATACAGTGATGCTTTTCTTCCTTTTTTCGTCCAAAACGGCTTTGGTAAAACTTACCAAGAACGCTGTGGGCTTTGATTTTATCAATGAAGTATGATTTTTTATACTTCCTTGTCTCGTTTTTCGTAAAGCCTTTAAAAATACTTGACTCAGTAAAGGTGTCGTACAAATCAGATAATTCAATTAACTTCCAATTATCACCCTCGTCTTCAATCAATTGCTCGTTGATAAACGAGTAGATAATGTCACTGTTTAACAAATACTCTTTAGTTGCTTGTTTAACAGACTCTGGTATTCTCATTTTCATTTGACCTGTTGTTGCGATATACTTAAACAAGGCACACGCGTGTTGTTTTTTAAATTCGTAATCTTTGTAGTCCTCTATCGTTTGGAATACATTGTCGGATGCGTCAACATCTTTTGGATCTTCAACAAACCGCGACTTGAACTTAACATCTCTGAACCGTTTTACTAAAGCATCTGAGTCGGTGTTACCGTTCACCATTAGCATTTCGTTCAACTCACAAATCAATGTTCCTACTAGTTTTACTTCAGTGTCCTTTGAATAAATACCCCTTGCGTTAAGTGTGCCTCCACCCGTTGCCTCCTTAATGAAAGATACGTTTAACGTTTTGTTCTCGTCTGGTTCTGAAATGACACACATACGCTTCTTATTCATCTGATTTAGTTCTTCATTCACACCGCTTGAGCCAGTTCCAGTTAGAAGATAAGCAGGGGCTTTGTAGAAATAATCTCCAAGCATACAACTCATATTATCGTGTAACAAACCCTTGCCGTTCCGACCCACTCCATTAGCAAGTACAAATATTTCGGGATTTTTACCAATACAACACGAGAGTTGGATGTCGGCGTAATATAATCTCATATCTTCGTCTACATGAATTTGCTTATGAATCTTCTTGATTGTTTCCTCTTCTTCTTTTGTTGGTTCTATCCAATCGTACTTTGTATACATTGAAATGTAATCAGTTCTTAATATGTCTCTGAATCCGTCCTCAAAATTACCATCGTGCTTAAAATTATAAACCTTATTGTTAAATGCGATAATGTAAGGGTTCGCGTCAAACTCAATATCATCATGTCTTGATACAAGTTTGTCTTTCAGTTTTTTGCTGATGTTCTCTACTGTTGATTGCTTACAGATACTATCTAAGCATTGTTTGATCGCTTTTAGTCGTAACTTTACAATAGCATTTGTTTCATCATCTTCATCATCATTACATTTTTTATTCATTTCAAGTAGTCTCTTTTGCCCCATTTCTACAAAGACATTTGAAATGAAGTTTCTCATTTGACTTCGGTCTTCATCCACAAACCATTTGTTTTTATTCTCGTCCCAAAAATACGCACATTTTTTTTGATATATGAAGTTGTCGCC
>JACLAA010002452.1_pt1 | contig 26441 bp, 18 predicted proteins | sample 8027891 | NCBI WGS metagenome assembly JACLAA01 (sample SAMN15724900, study PRJNA655200) | protist metagenome | isolation source: fluorescence activated cell sorting (FACS) single amplified genomes of... | place: Spain: Blaines Bay Microbial Observatory, Mediterranean Sea | collected 2016-01-19 | reverse complement strand
TCGCGCCAGCACGCCGCCGCTCCCTCGAGATCGCCGGAGTTGTATTTTAGGACTCCAACATTCAGCATAGCGTCGGCTGAACCAGCCGCCGCGGCCCGCTCGTGGCCGTCGGCGGCGCGCGCGGCCAGGCGCGCCGCCCCGTCGACGTCGCCGCGCGACGCGCACCTAGCCGCTTCGGAGGCGTCCCGGGACGCCACGTTATACAAAGCGTCGGCCTCGCCGCGGGCCGCCGCCTCCCTGTGCCACGGTGGGATCGTGGATGTCCTACGTCTTCTAAACCGGTGCGCCCGAGGAGTAAACCACAATACCAGCGAGTAGCGCGCCCCGCTCAGCACGCGGACGCCGTGCCGCAGGTCGTGGCCGTGGCAGAACGCGCCTCCGGCCTCTAATGGCGCGTAGCGCGCCGAGGCGGCGTTGGAGGTGGGTTGCGCGTAATAGCCGCCGACGTACTCCTCCGGGTCGCAGAGCGAGACGACCACCGTCGCCGTGGCGTGGGCGTCGAAATGTGCTGGATGCTCTCTGCGCTCGGTTGGCAGGTACCTTCGGATGAGCGCTTGCGACAGCTCCAGCGTTGGGCAGTCGAAGCGCTTCCGCAGGTACGGGAGCAGGCGCTCGGTGACGACGGGCTCGAGCACGCGGCAGACGGACGTCGCGACGGGCTGGCCGCCGTCGAACACGGCACATTCGAACGTCGGCAGGCGGTCGACAGTGTCCGGGTCGCGCGCGAATCTCGCCGTTGGGTCGGTTTCTGCCAAGCGTTGCATGAGCGTCGCCTCGTCTCGCGAGAGCAGGCTCGGTATCAAATAGGCGCACTTCGGCAGGCGTGCGCGCCGCTCATGCATGCCGTCCACGCACGCCGGCGCGTCGAAGGCGATGCGGGGCAGCTCGGTTTTTGCTGTATTGCTGGACATCCTTTTTCAGACGACTGCTGGCAGCTCTCGTGCGGCCGCGGCGCAATAGCTATGCCCTCCACCCTGGCTCTCCGGCAGTGCAGCGTCTGCGGCTGCAACCAGTGCAATTCCTGCTCACTGCGTCCAACTACAACGCCTAGAAATGGGAATTAGCAAATCAGCTCAATCGATGACTGCTTAACGCTGTCAAAAAAAAGCTTGGAGCTCCAAGCTGCCGGTTTGCTAGTGCCTTACAGGCGCTAGCCCCGAGTACCAGTCCTGCAACAAACATACGCCAGCCGCTCGGCCGGCCGCGGACCGGTGGTCCCGGGCGCCGGCGCGTCGGCGTTGAGTTTGAAGACAGGTTTGAAGAGGTTTTGCATCCTTGCCTCTCGCTAGGCGCGGTGCCGCCGGCGCGCGGGCGCCACGGCTGCAGCTTAGTAAAGTGGGAATTCGTGAAGGCGGCCCGGGGGCTGCGGGCGGCTGCCCCGGGCAGCGTGGCGGCACGTGACATCATCTCCCCCACGTGGGCCCATGAGCGCGCGCCGGACGCCGACGAGCGATCTTACAAGTACGCCGCGCATGTATCCTGGTAACAGGCCGCCCCTGTCCGGCAGTGACGTCCTCGACCACAGCGGCCTGACGGAGGCAGTAAGGCGCCAGGACTCGTCGTCGGACTTCCAGACGCCGGATCGCCGATCCGCGGCGACGCCGCCACCCGTCCGGGAGTGTGAAGTTTGCAGTGGTGCGAAGTGCGTCTGCTCTCCCGTGGATTTGAGTCCCGCGCTACTCGAGCGGCACAACCGGCACCAGCCTTTACAGGGCTTGTCTTCACTATCGCTAGGAGATAGAGAGTCATTGAATCTGGACAACTTCGCGATCGTGTGCAAGATCGGCGAAGGGTCCTTCGGGAAGGTCGTATTAGCAAGAAAAAAGGACGACGGCGCGTTGCACGCCGTCAAAGCGGTGCGAAAAGAAAAGCTCCTCGCTTCTGGAAGTGCGGCGATCCAGCACGTGCTGGACGAGAATAGTATTCTACAAAGATTACGACACCCTTTCGTGCTGACGTTGCAGTACGCGTTCCAAGACCCTGACAGATTGTATCTCGTGACGAATTATGTTGGAGGCGGGACTTTATACCAACTCATCACGCAACGGGGCAAGGTCAAGGAGGACCTGGTGCGATTCTACGCGGCGCAGCTCGCCGCGGCCTTCGCTTATCTGCATCTGAATAACGTCGTCTACAGAGATCTTAAACCGGAGAACGTCCTGTTGGGGTTGGACGGCTACGTCGTGTTGGCGGATTTCGGCCTCGCGAAGACGCTGGTGGATACTACTACCTCTACCTTCTGTGGCACTCCGTTGTATCTCGCGCCGGAAGTCGTATCTAGGAGACCATATTCATTTAGTGTGGACTGGTGGACTCTTGGCTGCCTCACGGTGGAGATGCTCACGGGACGGCCGCCCTTCGTGGCCCGCGATTTACCGGAACTGATGCAGCACATCGAAGAAGGTAAGAGGTCCTTCGACGTCTCTACCTTGTCGGGCAATGCATCAATGTTCGTGCTAGGGCTCTTACAAAAGGACGTCTCAAAAAGGTTAAAAGCGCCAGGCGTCTTCGACACGCACTTCCTACGGTCAATAGACCGCACGGCACTCGAAAACAAAACAATAGAGCCGCCGTACGTTCCCGATCCCGCCTCGGAGGCCATTGGAAGAGGTGGAAGCCCGCGCCACGCGTCGCAACGGGAATTGGCCCAATTCGCCAATTTCAACGCCTTTTGTCGAGACGAGTCGCCTCGAGCGCATGCGGAATTGTCGTCGAAGCTGTGCGACGCTGCTAGGCGAGGCGCGTGTGGGGAGTTGCGAGAACTCATGGCGGACGGCGCCGATGTTAATGGAGGAGATTACGACCGGCGGACGGCCCTGCACCTGGGTGCGGCGGAGGGGCATCTGGATGTGGTGGACTTTTTGATTGCCCACGGCGCGGACGTAAATGCCCAGGACCGGTGGCGCGGGACGCCTCTGAGAGACGCTCGTGACCATCACGACGTCGTCGAATTGTTAAAAAGACACGGCGCGCGCGACTCGGTCACGGAGCAGCGCGCGTCCGTCACGGAGGCCGACGTTACCAGTCGTCTGTGTGACGCTGCTCGGCGTGGTGACGTCGAATCCTTACGGAGGCTCGTATCCCAGGGCGCCGAAGTGACTCGAAGCGACTACGACGACCGGACGCCGCTACACTTGGGCGCGGCGGAGGGCCACGTCCGGGTCGTCGAGTACCTGATCGCGCGCGGTGCTGACGTGAATGCCTGTGATCGGTGGCGCGGCACTCCTTTGAGGGATGCGGAGGACGGCGGCCACCAAGCTGTTGTTCAGTTATTAAAGCGGCACGGCGCCAAGCGGCTGAAACGACGCTCTAGATCATTGGGCAGTTTTGGCAATTTGAGGGAGGCCTTCCGTTCGCAGACGATGCGCCGGAACGTTTCCGCGATAAACGTGGCCGCCGTCGCGCCCGAGCCCGTCGGCCTGGACCTGTCCCAGAGCGGCTCCGACGGCCGCCTCTCGCCGTCGTCGCTCATGGACCGTTCCAATAGGTCGGCGGGCTCGGCGCGGTCGGGGCGGTCGTCTCCTAGTTCATTGACGCGGCTCTTCCACCGTCGGAAAGCGGCGCCGTCCATGGACGCGTCTGGCAGTACGAGAGCCGTGGAGCGGTCGACGCTCGACTCGTCGGGCCGCGGCCTGGTCATCGACCCGCCGGCGCGCGGACGTAGAGAAGGTGATCAGCTGGACCGGTCGAACGAACTGGATAGGTCCAACGCGTCCTGCAAGCTGATGTAGAAACATATTCGAGCGCCCCACGGCGCACCAAATTCGTTCCTTGCACATAGAAAGTCGAATCGAAAGCACCCCCCTGCCTGTGAAAAAAACCCTTTGCTTGACCCCTTGATTGCTCTTCGCTTTTCATGGTGTTCCCTCCCGGCGCGGTCGTCCCCACTCGGGGCCGCCGCGCCACGCTGCCTGCGCGCCCGCCGCGGCCCCCGGCCGCCGCCGCGCGCGATTTGCAGTCGCCCCCGGCAAGAAGTGTTCGTAGGCTTGTAAATATTCGTGTTCAAATCCAACTCCTCTACCGTGACGCGTGCGGCCCCGGGATTATTCCGAGTCGGTGCGGGAAGAAATTCCCGCCGACCAAAAGCAAGCGGGCGTATTTCTGTTACGGTACTAGGTTTATTGGTCGAAAAAAACAGTGGACGGAGTGTCGTTACTGTGATAAATGCAGACAAATTTACGCTAGTGTGTTACCGCCCGCTATCCGAGATTCGATAATCGGCATTAGGCTCCTTTGCCTGTGTTTTGCCACCGCTGCAATAATCGCCGCGAGACGCTGGCGCGTTCGTCTGCCCACGAATGATGCTTGACATCCCAGCGCAAACGGGGATTGAAAACGTGCCCGAGGGCCAAAAACCATTAGGCTCGCAACCAGCACGAGCCACACGTGACGCGGCCGCAGCGCCGCTGGTGTATGTGCCGCACGCTGTGGGCGCGCGAGCGGTGATGCACGAGCCGCATGCCACACTGTTGCCGCCGACGGAACCAATAGAGGTGCCCTCGCCGCAACGCCGGGCGACTTCGCGCAAGCTGCGCCGCGCGCCGACGCCGCCGCTGTGTGATGCGACGCCGGCCGAGATGATGAAAATCCTCACCCTAGACGGGGAGTGGCGGACGATGGGCAGGAGCCCTCTCTCCGCCGCAAACGAGCTGCTCGACGGCGACGATGACGACTGCCCCGTCTGCGGCTCCTTGCGCCCCTTCAGACCCGCCGACGACGACGAGGGCCCGTTCGCCATGTCCCCGCCGAAGACGTCGCCGCGCGTCGTGTGCCGCTGCCCCGCCGCGGCGCCGGGCGGCTGAGGACGCGCCCACCGCCTGCCTCTACCGCCTGCCGGGCCTGTTGTGTTCAAGTTGTGGCCCAGGCTTTTACCCCTTGACTGTAAGACTGTCCTAGTTAATACACCACAACCACAGTTACTCTACTCGAATGTCGTCGACGCGTCGATGCGGCTCAGCCGCTGGGACCGCGCGTGCGTCGGCCCCCGCGAGGCAGCCTTCTCGGGGACGTGGTTCCCGATCCACGACCGCTTCTGACCACCCCCGAACAGCCGCCCGAAGAAGCCCGGCTTAGATTCATCAACGACCTCCACAACAGGCTCCTCATCAATTGAATCTTCGTGCAACGGCAAGTCGGCCATCACCCGCAGCTCCTCGAGCAAACTTCTATCACAACCTCTCACATCGGCGGTGTCGACCATGCTCTCCATGACCCGTCTTAGCTTCGCGTTCTGGGCCACTTGGTTCAGGTAGATGGCCTGCCGCATCGCTAATTCTTCCTTGAGGACCGCAGTAGCCTTCAACAACTGACGGTTCTCATTTTTTATGGACGCGTTCTTGTCGCCCAGAAAACGCACGTGGGCGGCCACGGCCGCTACACTTTGTTGCGCTGATTGTCTCGCTTGCTGGCCCCGCTCGTGATGTGTTCTCAAAATATCGTTCTCTCGCCGCAACGCGTCGCAGGTCCGCGTGAGAGCTACGACTTCCGTCCTCAGGTAATCTAACATCCTCGTGGACTCGTCCGTCAATGTAGGGTTATCAGAAGACAGCCGCCGCTCCGCCCGTTCTCTTTGTTCTTTCTCCTCATCGAGCCGTCTTCTTAACTCGTCAAGTTGGTTCTCCATCTTGGCTCTTTCTGCCGCGTTCCTTCTCAATTTATCCACGAAGACCACCGCGAGGACCCTTCTAGCTAAAGTCTGGATTTTGACAGCTGAATCGCGCACGCGCGTGAACTTATGCAGCTCGCTTCGTGTCTTCGCCCAGGCCGCCAGTCTCGTCGCCGAGGCGCGGCGTCTCCTATGTTTCGTGGCCTTTTGAGCCCGTCTTGATCGCGCTAACGCTTGCAGTGTTATAGAAGCTGCGACGAGACTGATGAACGCGCGCCTCCTTACCATACCGCGCCGCCTCCTTTGTACAAGGATAGCGGTTTGTCTGAGGACAGAGAACCGTCTCAACTGGAGATACCGTCGCGCATAAGCACTAATACAAGTGGCACTCCTCGCATGCGCCGTAGATAGCAACCGCTCGAGGAACTCGAGAACACCAGGTCCGAGGTAGACCCGCGTCTTGCCGATGGCGTGCCTCCTTTCACCGAGTAATGAACGTGCGACGCTCGTCACGTCTTGACCCGAAGTCAACCGCCCGTACCGCGCCAGGAACGCCCCGTGGCTACTTCTATTGGGATAGCCGCTCCTAGTCATTTCGACGGCGGCCACGACGCCCGCGCACCGCAGCTGCGCGCAGACGGATGGAGCATCAAACAAAGAAGATGACGCTTCGCTGTTCGGCTTGACGCATCTTACATACCTCGTCTCCGTCCGCGACACGTCTTCTAACAGCTTCTTCAGTCGTCGTCGGAACTTGGACGCGACCGTTTTTTGGCGCTTGTCGTCCGTTTCGAAGAGTGAGGAGACGTTTGAGGACTTCATGAGTCGTACGAGATCGTTGTGTAATGCATCGCGATTTCTTTCCAGCCACCCGTCCACGGTGTAGGCTACCGGTTCCGCGTAGTGTCTTACCCCAAATTTGTTCGTAGAGAACTTGTCGGGAACAAAGAACCGTTGATTATCGTCGTGCAAGGTCTTCAGCTTCGACACGAGCGCTAGTTCCGAGCCACCTGCGCGGAGCATCGCGGTTCGGTCCGAACGGCCTCAAACTCGAACAAGAAACCACCCACTTCATGGTGAGATGGACACGAGTCGCGGCGATGGCGTGAAGGCGCCTCCACACGACGGGACGCCGAGATCGCACCGGGCCGCGCGCACTCCTCGTCGAGCACGTCCACAACGCCCATACTCCCTTCAAGCAATTTCAGCGCCGCTTGCGCGTCCGGGAATTCGATCGGAGACCAAGGTACATTTTCGGCCTCGTACTCCGCCTGGACGCTTCTGAATAGATCTCTACAAAACTTCTCTTGGAGTCTTTCGTTCGCGTAGTTGATACATAACTGCTCGAAGCGGTTGACCGGGAAGGACTCGAAGCCGAAGATGTCCAGCAAACCACACGAAGCCTCCCAACTATCGGTGGACGTGGCTTCGTTCGTCAATGAAACGACCCAGGCAAAGGTGCGCGCGTAGAGCTCCTTCGCGAGGGCGTCTCTAGCGGCAGTGGCTTCTTCTGGCGTTCTCTGGACTATGGTCGTTTCTCGCCGCACCGTGACTGTTCTTTCTTTGAGGGCTGTGGCTAAATCTGTCGCTGATACGCCTAGCAATGAGGCCGCCTCGGGACTATCTTCGCCCAATAAAAACACCGCTTTCAACATCGCAACTAATGAATCCCGGTCCTTGGCAGACACGCCGCACTTGGCCAACGCGGCCCAGGCCTGGGTGTGTCTATCCGCATCCGACAGACCTTCAATCACACCACGCTGTGACGACGTGACGTAGTGTAGAGCTGCTACATCTAAACCAGGAACGCCGTAGGCGCAGTGGTACGTCCTTTCCCCGGGTGCTTGCGATACGACTCTACTTTTCTCCAGTAAATACGTCTCGCAGTCCGATCCAAGCAAACGCCCACAACCATCATACCGCAACCGCGTGAACTTGCCAAATCTCGACGAATTGTCGTTCCGGATCGTCTTGGCGTTGCCGAAGGACTCGAGGAGAGGCGCCGCATCTAACACGCGAGAGGCGACGTCCGACTCGTCACCACACAAATGACGCAATAGAATCTTGACCGTCTCGGTCTTGCCCGCGCCCGACTCGCCCGAAACGAGAATGGACTGGTCCCTCCCGTCGAGCACGCCTCGGAACGCGCGGTTGCTGATCGCGTACGCGTGTGCATCCTCTTGCCTCTCGGCATACTTTTCTCTCGTTTCTGTACTGTATAATTGTGGTAACCATCTAAAAGGGTTCACCGCCACCACAATGTCGTCGCCGGTGCGCGTGTAGGGCTTTCCTCTGAAAAAACGTTCTCGTAAACACCATAATACAGAAGCTTCGTGCAGGCGGTCCAAGGCGACGAGGTCCTCGACTATTGCCGGCGCGTTCTGCTGCGGCAGCGTCGAGGCGTCTCCTTCCGTTTGTAATTCTACGTAGGGGCAGCTCTCTAACGACGCGTCGTTGGCCGGCCGCCGCGCCTTGACCACGAGTGTTCCCGCGTCCTGCTGTAGGACGGTCGCCGGCGCCCAGACCAAGCGGTCGTCCTGGACGTAGATCGCGGCGCGGTCGGCCATTTTGTTCCGCTGCCGATGTTTTTTCCAGTGGATGGCAAAACGCTGCTTTGCGGTCACCGCACCACTGCAGAAATCGTGCAGCCTGCTGTGAGCGAGTGCTGCAAGCAGTATGCGACTGTCCGACAGCGCAAAGGCTGGGTTGCGACGCTATGGCTTCCGTCGGCCCAAAAATCTGCTAAAAAATAATCTAGCTAGCGACAGTAAGACACTAGCTAGCTAGCTCTTTGGCGGAGGCAGTCAAGTGCAGCGGCACACTGCTGAGCTATCAGCATTTTGACAGCGTGCCAGCATCACTGCACGCCAGCCAGCGCTCGAAGAGCAGCGCTGCTGGCGCATCGCTGCGCCGCAAGAGTTTCATCGCTGGGTAGCACTGCACTGCAGCCGTCGCCGCAGCGGCGCACAAACGCATCGACCATGGCCGACCAGTCCAACGCCCGCCACAAGCCGCGGAAAGATGGCTTAGCCCAGACCACCAAAAAGGCCGCGGACCGCTTCAGAGCTGGAGGCCAACAGAGCGGCAAGCACAAGACGCGCGCCTTTGGAGTGGCCAATCTAGGGAGAAGTAAACGCTCTTTACAGAGGAACGCGGACCGGTCCCACCGGAAAGAAGTTGCGGCTACCATACGAAGAGATAGTGGCGTCGCGCCGACCGTCATCGTCGTGTGTGGACCGCGCGGGTCGGGAAAGACGACACTCATCAAATCTTTGGTCAAATTACACACGCGACATGCTCTCAAAACGTGCGCCGGACCCATTACCATAATTTCGGGCAAAGATAAACGACTCACGCTCATCGAGTGTCCGGACGACGCGTGCGCTCTCATCGATCTGTGCAAAGTCGCCGACCTAGTATTGCTGACCGTGGACGCGTCCTTCGGCTTCGAGATGGTTACTTTTGAAGCTTTAGCATGCTTACAAGCGCACGGTTTTCCCAAGGTTGTCGGAGTCTTGACACATTTAGATAAAATGAAGACGAACAAGGCCCTGCAGCAGGTCAAGAAGGCCCTGAAACATAGATTTTGGCAGGACGTGTATGACGGGGCGAAGGTGTTCTATATTGGTGGTATCTTGCAGTCCGGGAAGTATCCTCGGAACGAAATGCGCCAATTGGCTTTGTACGTTAATAGAGTTAAATATAGACCGTTAGCTTGGAGGAACGCCCACGGCTATGTGGTTGTCGATAGGGTGGATGATGCTACACCTGGTTCTCGGATACGAGCTGATCCCGATGCACCTAGACGGGCGGACTGCTACGGCTACGTTAGAGGTGCTAGATTGAAACCAGGTGGTTCAGTACACGTCCCGGGCTTGGGCGACTTCGCGCCTGAAGCCATCGAGGTGCTCGACGACCCCCTACCGTTGATCTCGAAGACGTCGACGCTCGAGAAGAGTGACAGTGTCATCTACGCGCCGTTGTCGGACGTCGGGGGCGTGGCCTACGACGATGATGCCGTGTATATTGATTTAAAAACAGTTGCGTATTCGAAGGACGAGGACTTAGAGGGGGAAGGGAGGAAAGCGGTCACGGGCGGCGCGGCCGACTTGGTTAGAAGACTACAGCAGGCGGGCGACGTCGACGCGAAGCTGGAGAAGTCGGAACTGCGGCTGTTCGGCGGTTCGCGAGCGGTGCGCGGGAGTACGGTTGCCGAGGACTCGTCCGAAGAGTCCTCCTCGGATTCTTCGAGCGACGACGAGTCGTCGTCTAGCGAAGAGGAGGATGCAGCCCGGGCGTCCTTCTTCGAGGAGTCTCGGTTATCGCTGGAGAAGCGGAAAGCAGCAAGGGAAGCGGGCGACCTCGGGGCGCGCGTCTACGGCTACTCTGATGGTGAAGAGGAGGAAGATGATGAGGACGACGAGGGCGACCTCTTCCGTAGAAGAGGCGACGGCCCGGCCTACAAGGAGCGGAAAGCGGCCACCGAAGGTTTGGATGCCTCGGACGATGATGATGTGGCCGTCGCGTTTGATGATGATGAAGATTTGTTGGAAGGTGCGCAACACTGCTTCGCCACTGCTGAAGACGACGAGGCCTACGGCGATTTTGAAGCATTAGATGAGTCCGACGACGACGCTTCTGACGGTGACGACGAGGCCGCGCCCGCTGATGAAGAAGAAGCACCGTTGGAAGGTCGGGAAGCGATCGCCGCCGCGAAGGCCCGGGCCATGGCGCAGCGCACAGAAGAGGAAGAAGACGACGACGACTTCGCGGCCGACGCGCGGCAAGCTCTGCGGGATCGCGCCGCGAAGACCGATAGCGTCTTCGCGGACGACGAGGAGAGATTAGCGTTAGAAGGCCATAGAGCCGGGTTGTACGTGAGAGTACGACTCGAGGACGTCCCTCGAAGTTTCTTTGACGAACGAGATCCAGCGCGACCCATCATCTTAGGTGGGTTATTACCACATGAGTGCACGCCACCTTCGTTGTTAACAGCTAGGGTGAGGCGCCACCGCTGGCACGGGAAGATTTTGAAAGCAAGAGACCCGATCGTCTTTTCCTGCGGCTGGCGGCGCTTCCAGAGCGCGCCGTTGTATTCGTTGGAAGATGAAAGGCAAACACGCCAAAGGTTCCTCAAGTACACGCCGGAGCACATGCACTGCGGCGCCCATTTCCGAGGTTATGGCGTCGCGCCGAACACGCCTTTACTTGGCTTCCACTCATTGAAGCAAGACTGCGCCACATTTAGAGTGTGTTTGGTCGGTGTAGTAGTGAAACAGGAGACTCTCTCACCAGTAGTGAAGAAGCTGAAGCTGTGTGGAGCCCCGTATCGGGTCGAGAAAAATACGGCGTTTATCGATGGCACTAACTCAGCGTCTGTTTCTCAACTTTTCTGAACTTCAAGTTGCGTCGATGGCGTCGACACGATGCCGCACCGCCTCCACGCCGTCGACGTGGCCGCATGAGAGTCTACGCGGCAGTTTTGTGACGGCGGGTCCGCGCAGGCATGTTCACCTCCGCATTAGAAGCGGCGAAGTTCGAAGGGGCGCAAATAAAAACCGTTTCGGGCATCCGCGGGTCGATCAAGAAGGCCATCCGCGAGGACGCTTCTGCCGCGGCTCGGCGTGCGGGCGCGCCCTCGGGCAAGGCCGGGGCTTTTAGAGCTACCTTTGAGGACAAGTTATTATTATCAGATGTGGTGGTCTGTCGGCTGTGGGTGCCCGTGGAGCCGCCGCCTCTCTGTCTGCCTGTTGCTAATCTCCTCGAGGCCGTGTCGGGAGATACTCTATTAGCAAGATCCGTGGCCGATGTACGCAGAGAGACGCAGACTCCGATACCGGTAGCGAAGGATTCCTTATATAAGGGTCCGATCGCGCGAGCACCTCGGAAGTTCGCGCCGCAAAAATTGCCGAAAAAACTTGTGGAACAATTGCCGTTCGCTTCTAGACCGAAGGAAGACGCTCCTCGTGGTAAACGCGACGGCTACCTCAAGCAGCGCGAGGACGCGTCGACGGGCCTGGCGCCTAGGGAGTCGACGGAGTCGCGAAGGACGCGGAAACTCGTGCATCAGCTCGAGACCGTGCGCGCCGAGAAAAAAAGAATCAAGGGTGCGGCGAAGGAGAAGAAGAAGGGCGAGCGGGCGAAGGAGCTCGCGAAGATCGACGCTTCCAGGCGCGCGTCGTCGAAGCTCAAGAACAAGGCGGCCCATAGGGCGCACGGCCGCGACCAGGCGCGGAAGCGGGCGAAGTTCACGAGTGGCGAGGAGTAAGGTGGGTAGTGTGTCAAGATCCGATTGGAAGAGTCGCTTATTGAGCTCGTGGCTCTCGCATCGGAGAGCAAAACCCGGCGCGAGATTTTCAGGATCATGATCAGGATCTTGTGCACGCAAGCAGTCGCTAGTCGCTGCCCCTGGTGCTGCCCAATCGTGTGATCTGTTGTCGTCTTCAGTTGCCCACGGCACGTGTATTTAGCTGCAATAATGCCTGCCAGGTTCTGCCTCGCGCTGGTCGTCGCGCTGGTGGTGGGAGATGAAAGCACATCATCAACAGCGCACCCGGCGACCGCAGCACCGATGCGTGTGACGCCAAGACCGACAAAAGCTCCATACCCATGGCCAACCAAACACCCCACCGAGGATCCAAAACCTGGGACTCCCACTCCCATCTCCCAGGACGCCGCGCTCCCCGCCTTCATGCTCGGCACCTGGGAGATGGTCAACCCCGACGCCAACTCGGATTGGGCGGAAACATATACTCAAAACGCCGACGGCACGTTTACGGGCTACGGATCGTGGACGGACGCCGGGCAAGCTTACGCGTACACCTACTACGGCGCGTTCACCGTACAAGACTGCAACAAGAACACGGACGGGACGATGTCCACGGTGAACACGTTTTGGTGGGTCGAATCTGGATATAATCCCACCACCCCGGGCATGATGCGGATGAGCTGCGTTTACGTAACCTGGAGCGGCTCGGACGGATCTCGTACGAGCACGGGGAGCTTCAGGTCTGCAGAGGTCCCCGTTGGCACCCCCCTGGGGGAGTGTCCCCTGTTGCCGCCCCACCTCGTGGCCGACATCCCCTGGATGGAGGTGTACGGCGAGGTGACGAGGGATCCTGGGGGCGAACGGAAGTACAAGTGCGTGGCGGACTGCGAGCCGCAGCCTTGGGACTCGTGCGACGCAGCGTCGACGGAGGACGGAGGGTCCTCGGGGGGTGGCGCCGACGCCGCGTCGGCGGGACTCATCGCGGGCGTCGTCGTGGGCGTCGCCGCGCTCGCCGCGATCGCCTTCGGGGCGTACTGGTACATGCGCTCCAAGGGCGGTGCGGAGCCCCCGATGCGCTCCAAGGGCGGCGCGGAGCCCCCGATGGTAGAGGTTCAGGAGATGGCATCGGCCCCGGTCCCGGTCGCGTCGGCGCCGCCGACAATGCCTCCACTGCCGCCGACCGGGCGCAACTTCTGCGGTGATTGCGGCGCTCGGTTGGAGGGGCCGTTCTGCGGAAAGTGCGGCGCCCGCGCGCAGTAAGAGTTACTACCCACCGATACGCCGTCGAAGCGGCGAGTCTTATTGATTCCACAATTAGTTAGGCGTCGGGGGAAAGGAAAGGGAAAAGGAGACGAGGGGAGATGACGGGCTAACTGTCAGGCATGCGACTTCCGACGAGGACACACGGTATGCCACTAGTAGCCGTTCGTCGGGTGGTAGTCGAACGTCGCCGGGTCCGCGCCCAGCCGGCGGCCCTGGCCCAGGTCGATGCCCTTCTTCGCCGCCAGGTACCAGGAGCCCGGCGAGTAGGGCTCCGCGCAGAAGCTCACTTCGTTCGCGATCTTGAAGCGGTCCCCGATACACAAAAGCCCGTCGTCGTTCTTGTCCGGCTGGTCGTAGAACTGGCAGTCGGCGCGCTTCCGGCGCGGCCGCGCGACGAGGTGGCTCGCGTCGAAGGGCGCGCAATCTAAATCGCTCGTGAGGCGGCGGCTCTGGCGGCCCGACTTGGGCCAGACACGAATCCAGTCTTCTAGAGCCAACGCGGTCGTCGCCAGCGCGGCGATGAGAGCGAGGCGGCGCATCAAAAGCTGTTGATGCACGTGGCTGGGGTTTTGGGCCTCGTTTGCTGCGGCGCGCTCACGGATGCGAGCGTTCTGCGCGCGACGTGGCCTCCGCGACCGTGGCGCGCTGCAGGAGTGTTAGTTGCTCCGCTGATTGCGCGTACCTCGAGCGTGCTAAATGCTCTCCGCTGTCGGCAAAGGCCAATAAAAAACGACTCGACGAAGCGCCGAGTCAGGGACTCGTCGTCGCCGCCAAACCCCCGAGAGGACGGCTACATACGCATCTGTGAAGAAGACGAGCTTCCGAGACGAGTGAGCTAGCGCCAGTGGGACACTAGCAAAGTGGAGGAGGCTAAAAAGGCACGATTGCGGAGGGCTGACGACTTGAGCAGGTGTGTTGCACGTCCAAAATCACCTATACCTCCTATCGCTGCGACATCGGCGAAAAAACCGCACAGAGAGGCGACACATAGCCGCCAAAAGGAGGTAGCACACGCACAGCCACAAAAGCGGCAGCGAGGCGCGACGCACGCGCGCGCACTCATCGCACATGTACATATACGCTGACGTCACACACGAGACGTAAAACCACGAGAAAACCGCGCCACTCACCGCCCCGCCGCCCGCAGGGAGTCGTCGACCGAAGGCAACAACCATGCTCAAGGCGGGCCAGGCCGCGACGCGCGTCGTGCGCGCCTGCGTCAAGGACGCCAAGGCCGCGGCCCTCGCGAGCGAGGCCAAGAGCTACTACACGGTCATCAAGTACGACACCAAGGACGGCCAGGCGAAGGAGCTGTCGCGCGAGACCTTCGGGCAGAAGGAGTAGAGACTAAGACGTGTTTATTTAGACCGTCGCGCGTCGTCGACGCCGGTACGAAGAGTATCCTTCGCGTCGTAGGACGCGCGAGCCCGGGTCGACGGGATAGATGGCGCCGGTGCCAAGACTAGTGGGCGGAGCCCCCGGCCCAGGCGGGGGGAAACACCGCGCCGCGCCCGGGTCGGGACCCCGCACCATCCGTTGCGAGTTTTTGTGCCAAATTGCTGGCAAAGCGGCAAGCATACGACCTCCCGCGACAGCGTGAGGCGCATTGCTGGACCGCCGCGGCGCCGGGGGGCTGCCCGCGCGCGGTCGCGGCGCCGCGATGGCCAGCTGACAGGGCGAGGGCAATTGCCCAGCCCCTAAACCCATGCACAAAGCCCTGAAACTCAAGCACGTCGCCGACGCCCTCGCGGCGGCCGGCGGCGGCTGGCTGCCCCTGACCCTGAAAGCGTGGCGGAAATATGTGAGGCGCAAGCGGGGCAAGGAGAACGCGCGGCCCGCACTTGTGGCCAAGCCGCCCGTCGAGGCACTGCCACCCCCGCCGCCCGTCGAGCCAGCTCTGGACGCCGCCGCGAAGCTCCAACCGCCGTCGCCGCCCCTCTGCCAGACGTATGAGGCGCCGCCCGTCCCGCCGCCGCGGCGCCGCCCGCTGCGTGGCGCGTTGCGAGAAGAGGCCGTCCAGCTCGCCGCGTTGCTCGAAAGGCGCCGCGCGGCGTCGGCCACATACCTCCTGGAGCAGCACCAATCTTCGAAAACGCGGCGCCGCCTGACCGCGCGGCCCAAACCGATTGCTTCCAAACGTTTCGGGTGGCTGAAGATGCAAAAGGGCGCCCGGTCGCCGGCGGACAAGACGGCGCAGCAGGCCCTCAAGGTCTTTCCCGCCGTACGGTGCCTCGAGGTCGCGTCCGGTCCCGCATCCGCGTCGAAATCGCGGCGACGGCGTGGAGGTGGAGTCGCATCTCGATGGCGTGGAGGTGGCGCGTACGCCATCGCCGCGACCTTCCTTCACACAGGCGTCGCCTCGAACTTGTTCGACCGCTTCGCCACGGCGGTACTCGTAGTCGAGTTCTACCTGACGGACGATTTACCAAGAGTCATGGAGCCTCCCGTGGCCGTGGACCCCTGATGTCCAGTCAGAGGCGGCCGCTCCATGAATCTATTGAATGACTTCGCCGCCAAGTATAGACAGGGCGACGTCGCCCTGCCGGCGAACTGCGTCACCTTCGCGGCCATTTGCGTCGACGACAACCCGAAAAGATGCCGCGTCAACGCTCAACGCAAGTGGCCCCACCTCGCCCACTTCTGGGTCGAGGCCTCGCAGATCGCAAAGTGCCGCGTCGCCTTCGTGCCGAACAGGTGTGTGGTCCGGTGCTCTGATCGTTCGGTGGTCAAGTGGTGGGACGGGTCGCACGGAAATGTATTGAGGGGCCCGCACGGCGCGTCGCGGGCGAACGGGTCCCAGTCTTTGGCTCGAGCCATCGCCGACGCCCTCGCCTGAAGTGGTACTCGCGCTTCTATGACGGTCCACATCTCATCTTGGGATGGGGGCCCGACCGCGCAGTTCCGCTTTGGGCGACTTTATCGTTAACTATGTCGTTTTTATATCGTCGCGGCGATGGCGTGCGGCGATGGCGTTCTTGCCGTCTGGTCGTCGACGGTCCCGTCACGCGGGGGAGACGGCGCAGCCTGATGGGCACGCTCGCCGCCCCAGGCCACTCGTAGGAGTGAGCCCGAATCCTCACTGCAACTCTATCGCCACAGGACTCCTGGACCGTGATTGCTATTATTGCTAGTATCTTACAGACCGCTAGCATCGCAGCTTTGGCGCGGCCGCGGCAGCGCCAGTTGTGCGTGTCTTCGCAGCTCAACACGCCAAATAAATCCTCTCTCGGAGAGCTGCACTGCGCTCCGGCAAGCCTGAGTCCAGCAGAGGGCGAGCGCCTGCGTTTGAGCGGGCACCCATCCAAGCTGCTAATTTGAATGCGCCGCGCGCGAGGTGATCGCATAGCTAACGCATAGCTCGCAAAAGCAATGGCGCAACGAAAACCCTTCACCTTCTCGCAGCCAGCCGCGAGCAAGCCGCCGCCGCCGCCTCAACAACCGAAACCCCAGCCGCCGCCGGCGTCGGCGCGCGCCCAGCTCCTGCTGGCGAACAGTGCCAAGATCCGCGCCAAGCAGCCCGCGCCTCCGCCGAAGAAGAAGCCGCGGACCTATCAAAAGCGCCCACCGAAGAAGCGGGAGCCCGCGCACCCCTCGCTGCTGGACATGAAGGCCCACGGCCTCACAAGAGAGAACGCCGCCCGGATAGTGCAGCGCCACGCGACGGCGGCGCCGGTCGTTGCCGAACCAACGGAGTGGCGGCCGCCACCGAAGGAGAAGGAGCTGCCCAAGCTTCCAAAAGCCCAGGGCTTCTACGGGTCCAAGGACGAGAAGCAGACTGCTTCTGAAACCGCAAGAGGCTTGCACGGCGTCCAGCTCACCGAACGGTTAACAGCTGTCCTGAGGCCGCACCAACTGGAAGGTGTCCAGTGGTTGTGTGCGAGATTGTGGCAGCGCCAGGGGTGTTTGCTCGCGGACGAGATGGGCCTGGGGAAGACGGCGACGTGTTTAGCTTCGTTGGCCGTGCTCATGGGGATCGAAGGGTCGAGTGCGAGGCCCACTACTAAATCTTTTCGGAGCGTCGTGTGCTGCCCGGCGGGCGTGCAGCGCACCTGGACGAGCGAAGCTTCAAAATGGTTAAGGCCGACGCCCGAGGCTGCGGCTCGTGCGCAAGCAGGAGGGCCGCGGCATCTCGCGGTGTTTTCTTCTGTTGATATTCATGAGGCCCGAGCTCACGCGAGACAGAAAAGACTACAAGAGCGCGTCGACGCGCGGTCCCGCAAGAAGTGGACGGGTCAGGAATCGTACAAGGACTCGATCGACGACGACGCCATCGGCCGATTCGCGAAATGCGCCCTCGAGGAGAAGCCGCTCCTCATCATCTCGTACGAAGCTTACAGAGCCCACGCCGATAGGATCCAGGCGATCCGAGACGTGGGGTTGCTCATCCTCGACGAGGCCCACCGTCTAAAGGGGGGCGACTGCGTCCAGGTCAACGAGTGCGTCGCGAGGGATCGGGCGCCGCGGCGATTGCTCGTGACGGCGACGCCCGTGCAAAACAGCGTGGATGATCTCCGGAGTTTGTTAGAACTGGCGAGCGCCGTTCCTGAAAAGGCTCCCGAGTCGATACTCAGGGAGGCCCTGCGCACGAAGACGCTGCGGAGGTCTGTTGCGGAGAGTCCTCTCAATCTGCCGCCTTTGCGGGAGTGTGTGGTGTTCTGCCGCCCGTCTCAAGTACAAAGACGCGTCCACGCGGACCAATCCGGTAATGCTCTGGCAAGGGTCAACCGATCAAGGCATTTGTTGTCCTCTGTGAACGCTCTTGACGACACTTGTGACGATCTCACAAGCGTGGCCAAGTGGGCCTTTACCACTCAGCTATTAGAAGCTTGTAGAGCAAGGAACGAGAGGGTGGTAATAGTGTCGCAGTTCAGCGGGCCCCTACGAGCGGCGGAACGGTTAGCCTCGTCGAAGAACTGGCCTTGTAGTACCATTGACGGCGCCACCTCATTAGAAGCGCGGCACGACGCTCAGGCTAGACTAAACGGTGCCGAGGACTTCTTCTTACTTTGTTTAGCGCTGCGAGCGGGCGGCGTCGGGCTCACACTCACGGGAGCGTCGCGGATCATACTGTTCGAACCGTCCTGGAATCCCTCGGACGATTCGCAAGCGATCGCGCGCGTCTGGCGCTGGGGCCAGCGGCGCGAGACTCGTGTTTATAGACTGGCGACTTCTGACTCGATAGAGGAACGCGTCTTGACGAGGCAGGCGGCCAAGGTGAAACTTTGTGAAAGGGTCGCCCACCTGCAGCGGGCCGAAGCTTTGTTGGATACGTGTAAGCTCGAAGCGGCTTTCGATGCGGACGCGAGGCGCAACGAGGATGCATCACAACTGTGTGCGCTGGGCGCGGGAGGGGTGGAGGTAGCTTGTGCCGCGGCGCGCGCGGCGGACGCGGCCTTCGTCGCGTGCGACGCGGTTTTGAAAGAGGCGTCTTCATCAACCGTGGACGGAGAGCCCGTCGTGCGGGGCGTGCGGTGTCGGGCTAGAATCTCCTATTAACGGTGTAATTAGTGTTTAACGTACGAATCATCGATCGATCGGAATCAGGACCGCGCCTTGGCCCGGTCGAAGTAGCGGGTCCACGCGGGCGTCGACTCATACAAATCTTCCTCCTCACTCTCAGACTGATCGGGTTCACTTTCTTCGGACCAGTACGTCGCGTAGCGCGGTCGCGATGCCGACTCCTGCAGCTCGTCGTGGGCCGCACTAATTCGTTGGAACATGAGGTGGGCCCGGTACTTGTGTTCCGGCGTGCCCGAGGCCTGGCGGTCGGGGTGCCACTGGAGCGACTTTTTCCGATAAGCCTTCTTGAGCTCCGCGGGCGAACAGCGCGGCGACTCCAAGCCTAGGAGTTCGTGCGGCCGCCGCGACGCCTTGGCTCGTTCCGCTTGAGCTTTTGAGCGCCACGTTCTCGCCTTCTGGACATCATCCGCATCGTCCGCGAGACTCTCCCAGGCCTCTGCTGCTTTCGCATGCTCCAGGAGCTTCGCGTCGCACTCGGCCCGGCGATCGGCCGCGACGGGATACTTCGCATCCCCACCAGCCTCGAGACAAGCTTGCAACAAAGCGTTCCGCGCCGCCAGGAACTGGCCGAGGGCCATCAAGCTTCTAGCTCGGTTGTGTTGTAAGGTAGCGACGGATTGACTTTTGGGGTACCGCGCATCACTTTTAGGCAGCTTGGCCAACTCAGCTAAAGCTTGGTCGTACGAATCTAGAGCTAACGCGTGTTCCCCTTCTTTGCACAAGCGATTCGCGCGCGCCGCCCGCGCCCAGAACAACAACCCCGGATCCCGCAACACCTTCTCCGTCCGCGTCCAGCGCATCTTCGAGGCGCAGTCTGCTGCTGTTTGACCTTCATCGTCGACGGCATCCAACCTAGCGTTGCACTTCGACACTAAGAATCTAGCTAATTCAGACCGGTTGTGCCTCGCTGCGGCGTGGAGGGGCGTCGCGCCGCCCAATCGTGTCGACGTGGCGTTGGCGTTCGCGCCGCGCGTCACGAGCAGCTTCGCGACGGCGTCGTGGCCGGCCACGATGGCCGCATGTAAAGCGGGGACATCGGTGGCCGGCGCCGCGACGACGGGCCATTCCGGCATGGCCTCCACATCACAACAAGCACGTTCCGCGTTCGCGCCCAAATCTAGTAATTGTTGCGCGACGCGCGCGTGGCCGCCGACCGCGGCTCTCGCGACGCCTAAACTCAACACGCTCTCGCCGGCGTCCCTTAACGACTCGCGCGCTTCCGTAAAGGCGCGGTCGGGGGCGCGGCCGGAAGCCGCCGCGTCCACGACGTGCGCCGGCGGCGAGAATTTTAGGGCTGATGCGACTCGTAAAGCAGCAGCGTGCGTCCTTCGTTTTCGGAGGCGCTCGGCTTTCCTCGCTGCGACGGCCGCGTCCTCGGGCGGCGCGGCGGTCTCGGGGTCTTCAACTTCCTCCTCCTCGTGGGAGGCCTCCGATTTGGTGGGCGACGGCGGCGGCGAGACGTTTCCTCGCTCGCGCTCGGCCACGGCCTTCGCCGCCTTCCATTTTCCTTGCAGCACTAGCCCCGCCAGGCTCATGGGGGCCTCCTCGACGCTCATCCCCGACTCGTGCGCCAGGCGCAGCGCCAACTCTTTGTCGTCCGCGAGCACGGCGTGGAAGAAGGGTTTCAGCCACGCCGGTTCGCCCTCGCCCTCGACGCAGGCGCGGCAGCGCCGCGACGCCGCCTTGCCGGCCCACTGCTTCTTGCTGTAGGCGGCCCTGGCCTTGGCGTCGCCGCAGTCGCTGCAGACGCGCGTGAGTTCGGGAGGTGGCGTGTTCTCGTCGGCCGGCGGCGGGGGCGGCGTGTTTTCGTCGGCCGGCGGTGGCGCTGCGGCGACCGGCGTGTCCGCCTCATCGTCCTCCTCCTCAGGAGGCGGCTGCGCGAGGTCCGCGATGAGGAACAATGCTCCTAAGACACGAACTTGCTCGTCCTTCAAATCGCGTGCAATTTCAGCCTTTTCCGCGACATGGGACTTGACCATGTCGCGTGCTATTTCCGCGTCATGCTTGGCAGCCGCCAGCTCCCGCTCGAGCGTCGCGACCTTGTCGCCCATCTCGGTGATCGTGTCCTCCGCCTCGTTGAGCTGGTCCCGCAAGTCGGCTTCCGCCTGCTTGCGCTTGCGCTCCCAGGCCATGGTGATCTGGAGCACCTCCGTCGACATCTCGTCGTCGTCGTCGTCCGCTCGACGCCTCCTTGGGGGGCTCCTTGGGCTCCAGGCCGAGCGACGAGCCATGGTCCGGCTGCCCTTTGGCTCCAATCCGTGCTCGCGCGAGCTGTGCTTTGCAAAGAGGCTGCTTCGCTCCGATCGGTGCGCACGCGAGCCGTGCTTTTGCAAAGAGGCTGCTCCCGACCCACACGCGTGGCAAGCGGGCAGCCGAATCCAGCCGGCGCGCAGACAGGAGAGGCTAGTGTGTCTTTAAAAATCGACTCGCTATATATCGAATTCCGCCGCGCGGACCGGCGGCCCGCCAAAGCTCGGCAACAGGCGTGCCTCAGCAAGATGTTGGCGCGCGGCCGCCGTCGCGGCCCGCATCTCCTGCAGCCTGTCGGCGATATTACCCGTGGCGGGACCAACACTGAGCGACGACGTGGATTTGCCGAAGGACTTGGCGCATTCGCTATCTTCCTCCTAGGGTCGATTTTGTTGTGAGAGCTAAGTTGTAAAGCCACTCTGACAGGCGCTCGCGCGGCGCTTTCGACGGAAAGCCTTCTCCCCACAGTAAAAGGATATCAGAGCCGACTCTACAAGTAGCGCTCGCTCGATCTCCGGCAGTTCCCAAGGTTCTCCGACTTTGCAAGCTAGCTAGCGGCTTGTAAGACACTAGCCAACAAAAATGCAAACGCTTAGGGGGCGCGTGGAACGCAAACGACCCATACTACAAACCAGAAGCTTACGCCGCCTCGAGCGCCCCCCTATATCCTTCAAGCGCGACCTTCGCCAAATATCTCGCGTTCGCCGCGACCCAGTGCCTGTCCTCCTCGAGCATGGCCCGCATGTGCGGTTCCAAATTCCAGATCTGCGTGAAGCTGAGGACCTCCTTGGTCTGAGTTTCGGCGTCGCTCGCGAGTTTATTGCCGACGGCGACGTAGGCCGCGACCAACCTCTTGGCGGCGTCCGCATTGCCAGAATCTAAGGCGCAGGCCTCCCGCGCGCGCTTGAGCGCCAGGACGGCGTCGCCGTCGTGATCCGCCGCGTCGCCCAGTAACCGCAGCGAATACATACGTTGCCTCTCATCCTCCATCGATCGATTCAATCGCTCCTCGAACTCCACGTCCCGGTCGGCCTTCTTGTCCTGCAGGCCGAGAACCGCCCCGACGTGTCCCAATGATGCAAGAGCCTCGGGATCAGCTTGGGGCTCATTGTCCTTGGAAAGGGCCAACTCGCAGACCTCCAGCGCACTTTGGAGCTCCTGTTCCGTGGCTGCGCCGGCGCTTCCATACAATCCCATGCCGAGGCCCTTCCGTCGACACGCGCCGAGCCCCACCCTGCTACTCCGCCGCTCCGTGCGCAGGAAATCCGCACGCGACCGGTCGCCGAGCGCCGAGGCACCGTACTGGTCGGGGAGCTGCTTCTCGAGCTCTTTTAGGGAGTCGAGGGCCGCCTGGTAGGCGTCGGACGCGCCGGCTGCGTCGCCACCAATAGCTTTTGCTTTCGCTTGTGCCGTGGATAACGCGTGGGTGAGGACCGCGGCGGTCGTCGTGGGCTCCTTGGCTTGCGCGGCTACAGCGTAGCGCCGCGCCGCGTCTATCGACCTTTCGACCAATTCAAGCTCCGAGTCATCAAGCCGCCGCTGGCCCAGCGCCAGCTGCACGAAAGCACCTAATAAAGCGTCCTCGGCGCGCATCGGCTCGTCCGGCGGCGGCAAGAGGGACGCGGCGCGCTCGAGCCGCGACCGCGCGCCCACGTCCAATGAAGGCGCCTGCGTCGCCCGGGCCGCGTGGTACAATGCTCTCGCTTGCACCGTTGACGGAGACGCCCCTCGAAACAACCCGTCCGCGTCCTCCGGTACGACCGTACTCTCGTCCAAGAGCTTCGCACAACTGTCAAACTCCTGGCGCGCGGGCCGGAACTTGCCCATCCTGCACAGACACAAAGCGCAGTTGTGCTTCGCCCGCAGCGTGATCAACGGATGCGCGTCCTCATTCTTTACTAACGCATTTGATAACTCTAAATCCTTCTGGTGGCAGACCAACGCCTTCTGCGCGTCGCCCTTCCGGAAGTGGATGACGCCAGCTAGCGAGGCATTTCTAGCTTGTTGTATTGGGGCGTCTTTCAGCAAGCCGTCAGACTTCTCCAGCGCTTCGAGCGCTTCATTATCTTTTCCGAGCATCGCTTGCGCGTGCGCCAGATTCGCGTGCGCCGAGGCCTGGCCCTCCTTGCGTATTCCTTTATCCTTTTCCTCGTTTGCGGAAGATAGCTGCTTCTCGAAGGTCCGGAGGGCGCCGTTCACATCCCTTAATTCGAGCTGGCATTGGCCGATCTTGGCACATAACCGAGACATAACCATATGCTCCTCGAAGCCCTCGAGCCCCTCCGCGGCCGCCTCGAGTTTTGCCAGCGCCGGAGCCCAGTCGCGGGTGTCGACGAGCGCGGTCCCGTCGTCGATCAACTCATCAACATCACCACGGCTCAGCTTTTTCTCCGGCTCCGGCGCAGTTTTTTCCTTCTTCGGCGGCATGGCTCAGTGGCAACACGACAGCGCTCGCCTCCCGAGGCCTGCAGCGCTGCCCCCGCTGCCCCGGCTGCTCTCCGAGGGACGAATCGGGCTGCCCGTAGTCTCAGGTCGTCGCGTGTGCGGCACTGGACTGCTCGACACGCTCGGCGCTGCGGTGTTTATTGACTTTGGGCTAGACATGACCTACTAGATTATGCCCGGTCCGCGGTGATGGCTGCCAAAAGCTGCCATTCATGCAAATCCGGGCCGTCAGAGAAAGCTGACAGCGGCTGGAGGCACCCCTGACAGCTCACGCATGTCTCTTGGTCGAACGAGCATGAGTGGGCAGCGTGCGAGATGAGGCTGTGGGCCGTCGTCTGCATTGTTGCCGCCGCCGCGGCGCCGACGTCGGTCCCCTGCGTCACGACGCGACCGGCGTCGACATCCGAGCGCTACCTCGTCTTCGCGAGCGGCCACGTGCGCAGCCTGTCGTCGACGGCGGAGACGCTGCATCGGCGAATAGTGGTGCCGACGCGACCCGCCGCCGTCGACGTTGTCTACAGCGTCTGGCACGATGCGGGTTATGGTTGTGAAGAGCGGATCCTTCGGGACGTGCAGACGCGCTATAACTTTACGATTTTCCAAGATCCTCGCCAGTGCGACCACGCGCGCAATACGAATTTCCACGGCGGCAGCAACCAGTGGGACGCCATCAGGAGGGCGCTCGGTGCGGCGCTGGCCACGCACGGCGACGTCGAAGCGAAGTACGGGCTCGTTTTGAAAGCGCGGACGGACCTGGCCTTCTCCAGCGATCTGGATCTGAAGCTCGTCCAGAGACGCTTCGCCACCGACCCAGCGGTGCGCCGCGCGAACGGCCACTGGCTGATGGTGAGCGCGTGCCTACAAGGGGCCGACATTTTTATGCTCGGGACGCCCGCGTTGATCCTGCAACATTTCTCCGGCTCCAAGAGTCACAGCTCCGATGGCGGTAATCTTGAGAAAAAATTGGCCGAAAACGGCGTCGCCCCGATAGAATGGGACAGGATGACCAAGCTGGCCGAGCCGTACTGCCGGGGCGACGTGAATCTCAACGACCTGATGCGACGGCTCTACAACGGCAGCACATTTCGCTGTGCGCCGCTCTTCGCCGAAAATATTGGTAGGTCGCACCTGGACCGGGCGAACCCGTGTTCTCCTATCGCCGAGAGATCCGTCTTGGACTTGAAACATGGCGTCACCTACTGCCACTCGGACTACGGGGCAAATTACAAGGGAATCATGCCGAGGACCAATTATGCGAAAAAACGTTTTGAGGAAACGGAGCCGCGCCTCACGTGTCCTGCCGCGAACCCGCGTTGTGCCGGCTACGTGGCGAACGAGCGGTGGGGCGAATGTCGAGGCAGACGCCTCATCGCCTACGACCCGGAGCGGCCGCGCAAGTGGAACCGTGAAAGTATAGATATAAACATGACCGCCGCGTGTCGAGACCAGTGCGCCGCGGCGTTATCGAGGCCGCCGCGGCGCTTTGGCAACGACCAGCCCGCGCTCGCCGCCGGCTGTCACGCGGCGAACGGAATCCTACCCCCCTCTTCGATCAAGAATCATCTTATTCAACGACGAGATCCGTCGAATTCTCTCCCCCGACACCCCGACGCCGCTTACGGCGCGCTCGAGGACAAGTTCCGGAACCGCGGGACGCCTCCGCCCGCGGCGCTCGCGCGCATAGCAGAACTAGAGCGAAAGAATGGTAACTAAGAACTTCAAAGTTACCGGAGCCGCGTCCGCCTTCGAACCGGCGCGCCCTCATCATAGTCGTCGATGCTTCTTTTTTGCATCGCCGCGTGCCACTTCAGTAACCCCGCCAACCTTCTACAGGCGCGCTCGCCCGGCTTCAATGCGGACACCCAAGCCTCGTCCCCCGCCGCCGCGCCGGCCGCGTACTGCTCGGCGAGGAAGCCCATGGCCTTTTCGGACCGTAGTTGCGCCCCGCACGCAGAAAACCCATCCGAAGCAGGGGCACCGCAGGCCGGGCCGAAGCCCCGGAATAAGGGAGCATATAATGCGCCAACGGCACATGCGGCCGCGTGGAAGTAGGCGTATGAACTGGTATCTTTGTCGCGCGTCGGCCAGCCGCCGCTATCGTCTCCATCTAACGTTTGCGCTTGCATGATGTACTCGCAGCCCCGTTTGACGCGGCCGTCGTCGTCTTCGAGCCCGAATGACCTCAGAGCACGAACCACCGCACCGGCTAAGTGGACGTCCTCCTTGCGAATAGCCCTAGTCATACAAGCGACATCAGCTAACAACGCGTACTCGTCGGGGAAGGCCGACGGCCTTAATCGCAATTCACCGTAATTCGACGCGATGTCGACCACCGCGCACGCGAGCGTCGCCTGGTCGACGTAGCCCTCCCAGCCCAGCTGCGCGAAGGGCATGTACGGTTTCAAGCCGTCGATCCACTTCAGTACACCACTTTCGTCATGCGTGATGTGCACTCCAGCTCTGTCAGCATAAGAAGCATGGTACAGCGCCTGCGTCGCCGCCTTGATGCGCGTCATCCTTCTCTGGGCATCCGTGACGTCCTTCGTCCCTTGGGCCGGTCTCGACAGATTGGCACCGAGGAAACTCGAAGCGAAGACATCGGCCCCTCTTGCTTTACTTGTTTTGGCGACGTAGTCTCTACACTCTAACTTGAGATTGGCATGGCCGACGCCGCACCGCTCCAACGCGGCAATGCCACACAGCGCGTCCGCACATTCGGGCGGTTCCGCTTGATCTCCGTCAAACGAAAAGCCGTCGCGCCATTTTATGGCCAGTCTTTCGACGTGGAAGGTCGCCAGCGCCCTTAACGGGTCCGGCGCCGTGGCCGCTACTGATGATAAAAATGTTAAAGCATCGGCCCCGAAGTTCTTCGCGCACAAATCGTTATCCAACAAGTCGGCGATGAAACTCAGACCCTTCCAGGCGCTCGCTAATCTTTTTGTTGTTGCATCTGGTGGTGCGTCATAGGTCCCAGGTGCTTCGGGCGGCTTGCCGTGGTCGTCTAAGGCTTCTAAAGCTTTCTCGTTACTGACAGTTTTGACGACAGCCGTGACGGGTCGAGGCTGCTCCTCCGCGGCCTTCAACGCCTCA
>JACLAA010007085.1_pt1 | contig 26516 bp, 29 predicted proteins | sample 8027891 | NCBI WGS metagenome assembly JACLAA01 (sample SAMN15724900, study PRJNA655200) | protist metagenome | isolation source: fluorescence activated cell sorting (FACS) single amplified genomes of... | place: Spain: Blaines Bay Microbial Observatory, Mediterranean Sea | collected 2016-01-19 | reverse complement strand
ACAGCCAGAAGGCGAAGCTCCCCAACGGCGCCACGCTCTACGACGGCGGCGACGACGGCGTGTTCGACAGCGAGGTCACCGCCACCTCCCACAAGCTGCGCTTCCGTCTCTGGGTGGAGCTCGGCTTCCCCGACATGAAGGCGCTCATCTCCGAGTTGAGCGACGCCGCGCGGTGCCGCCTCGACCGCGAGAGGCAGGCTGCGGGCAACGATGCGCGCAAGAGAAAAGCGGAGGAGGAGGCGGGCGTTCGGAAGAAACGGCGGAGTCTGGAGGGTTCGAAGAAGTACGAGAAGAAGGCGGAGGAGTACGACAAGTACGTGGCGCAACTCACCGCCGCGGTGAAGAAAATCGACAAGCACGACCTCCTGGACGCGCTGAAGATTAAGAAGGGCAAGAAGTCCAAGAGCGTGTCCGTAGTGCGCCAACAGAACCGAATACGAGACCAGTGCATGACGTGCAGGCATTACTACATGAAGCTCGCGCGGCGCGAGCGCAAGAGGTCGGGCCAAGTGGCGCAGCGCGCGCTCATGATCGAAAACATCCTCAAGACCGTGAAGCGCCGCGGCGGCGGCACCCGCGCCGCGCGCGCCGCCGTCGCCGCCGCCGTCGCCGCCACCGTGGAAGGGGGCGGGGGCGACGGCGACGGCGATCCCGTGGACGATGCCGAATTATCGAGCGACCACGACGACGCTGCCTACGACCTGAAGCACGATATCGCCGCTGAGGTTGGCGAAGCCATGCGCGTTTCTGGGCGCCAGGTGCGGAGATGGGTCGCCGAGTTCCAGAGTTTGGGAAGTTTCCGACTTGACCAACGCGGACTCGCTTCGCCAGAACACCTCTTGGACGAAGAGGACGTCTTGGTTCAGGTCAGACGCTTCCTCTTTGAGAAGGCGGCGCGCGAGGGCAAGGACGGCCTCACCGTCGACAAGTTCCACCGCTATGTCAACTCCGAGCTGCTGCCGCGTCTCGCCGCGGACGCGGAGCCCGGGGGTGTCGCCCATCTCCTTGACAAGATGCTCGCGAAGAAGCGAGACGGTTCGTACACCATCTGCCGCACGGCGGCGCACGATTGGATGACAAAGGCGGGGGCGGCGCGCGCATGGCACAAGCAGGGGACGTACACGGACGTGCACGAGAAGCCGGAGGTGCACGCCGCCCGCGACGACTTAGTTTCGAACGCTTCTCGCATAGATGTGTTGGAAACAGACTTGGCTTCAAACGCTGTTCGTACCAGCACTTTAGAAGACACGACTTCATTACAAGATGGGCGTCTGGATGATTTAGAAGGTAATGTCGAGATACTCGAAGATGATATGACCTCGAACGCCCAAAGGATTACAAACATAGAAAGTGATTACGCCACCGAAGGATATGTAGATACCGCCGTCGTCGCAGCAGCTGCTGCTGGCGGTGTGGTAGATGGCGCTATATCCACCTTAGCAGTCCTCAAACCAACGAACTGGGGTACGCTCGCTCCGGATAGTAGTCTCGACACATACGTCGACGGCAAAATACTTTTGTCCGAAACGATCGTAAATCGACCGTTCGACTGGATTTCGTATCCTCCTCTCGATAGTGAAGGCAATCCAACCTTAGAAGAGACCACCCTGAAGAGCTACACAGACAGGAAGATTAAGAACATCGCAGAGGAGAAAGTGTCGGAGTTGAAAAACGGAGGGAGTAGCTACTTCAATCTACGGAACACTTCAGGAACTACACTTCTCCAGTTCCTTCGATCGCCGTCGGGAGAAGCTTTCGGTTCGGTAGGTGCGAGTGATTGGAAACTCGCCACCAACACCAACTACGGCTTGGACATCGTGAGGAAGGCTACTCCCGTATTGGGTCGCTACGACAACGAGAAGGTCATAGAGTTTAAGGACGACGGCGATGTGAATGTCGTGAAGACAGGTGGTCTCAAGGTGAATGGTGTTGAGGTGGCGTTGAAAGCACAAATCGATCAGCAAACAGAAACGGTCTCGGCGATTGATGATCGTGTGACCACCGTAGAACAAGCGAACTATGTGACGCCAGACTTGCTCGATGCCTCCTTCGTAGAAAACAACGGCATCTTCCAGGTTAGTATCGATGACCTAACTTCACAGCTGGGGTTGGTAGGCACGACTGCCACAGCAGCTTCGGCTGCTGCCGCTGCGAACGCAGTTCGGGTCACGGCGAACGAAGCGGCACTCGGTCTCGTCCAAACAGAAGTCGCTGCCGTCGAAGCACAGGTTGCTCTCGAGACCACACCCTTCGCTCTATCTTCCGCCATACCCATACCGACTGACTTTCTAAACACGAACACCATCACGGCGACTGCGAGTGCTGGGGCGACTGCTGGAGTGGGCGTGGTTGAAAACGCTTCAGGGGTGGAGTTTCAATTCACTCTACCACAGGGGGAGCAGGGCATTCAGGGGGTGAAGGGGGCTACGGGGGCGAAGGGCGATCAAGGCATTCAAGGCATTCAAGGTGCTACTGGGGCGAAATGAGACCAAGGTATTCAGGGTGCTACGGGGGCTACTGGGGCGAAAGGAGCGAAAGGAGACCAAGGTATTCAGGGGGCTACTGGGGCTACTGGAGCGAAAGGAGACAAAGGAGACAAAGGAGACAAGGGCGACAAGGGGGATACTGGAGCTACTGGTTCAGTCTCGACTACTATCAGTAAAACAGCACACTCCCCTGGTGCTAATGATAGGCACTTTGAGTTGTATTCACCGAATTCGGGTAGTGCGAATAACGAAGTCTCTCTGCGATTTCATCAAGGAGGGATATACTGGGGACAGATACGCTTCAGGAACTCTCAATTTTACTTTACGAGTGGATACGATGATAGTCGGTACGCAATCAATACAGGGGCAATAAACGCTTCGGGGTCGCTCACGGCTTCAGCAATTACTTGCTACAACGCCGATAATGCTGGTGTCGCCCAAATAAGTGCGTATGGTTCAAGTCAAGGAACTGGACGCTTGTACGTTGGGCAAAGCTCGACTTATGGTGGTGGTATAGAGTATAACGGAGACAACAGCCCTTATTCAACTGGGGCTGGTGCGGACTACATCACTTTGTTTCGTGTTGAAAACGGGACATACAACTGGACTGCGAGAAACCTCTATAACAATAACAACTGGGAGTTTAGAGGAGAAGTTAAGGCTTCTGGTCGGGTATATACAAGCGGTTTGAGCATCAATACTACTCAAACAGCACAGCGTCTCGAAGTGAATGGAGGTGCTTCGATTAACGGGGATATTGATGGATATGGGATGACGAGTGGGGATACTCTTTGGACGAAGGACGGCAAAGTATATGCTGATACACCGAGGTACTCAGTCGTCGATTACAGATACGAAAAGATTACACAGGGCATGGGTAGAGCCGTGACCTCCAGTAGATTTACAGGGATGGTCGTCTGGACACCCGTGAATAACGACGACGCCGCCGCCGTCTTTCTTGTAGCTGAAAACTCAAACTCGGCTAATGGCTCTGTCACTCGAATAGTACATCAAGCAGACTATTACAATTCAAGCAGAGACCTTTCGTATTTTTGGACTAATGGGAGGATATACTTCAAGAAGAACAACATGAGTTCGGGACACGAAGACTGGTACAGAGTGACGATCTACGGTGTAAATTAATCTCGTGTATTGTTAGATGTATGTGAAGGTTGAAGACGGCGGCATTATTTCAAAGAGGTGCGACGATAGAGACGCCGAGGCGTTGATGAAACACGCTCCCGATGTCGTGTTACACAAAGTTCCAGATGAGCTTGGAGATGTCGGTCGGGGTATCTACAAGTACAAGATGGTCGAGGGTGCTTTTGTTCTCAAGGATGACTTGAGCGATTGGGAGGACAAGAACAAACGAGCCGTCATCAACTCGTTTCGATCACAAAGAAACGAACTCCTGGCTCAAACAGACTGGACACAGACTGAAGACTGCCCCTTAGACCTCCACATGAAGGAGAAGTATAGAGCCTATCGTAAGTTTCTTCGAGACTTCCCTCAAACACACGACCCCACAATCGATGAAAACGGCGAGGCTGTCGATGATTACAAACTGCCGGAAACGCTGGACGAGTTCGCTTTGGAAACGAAAGTCTGAAGGGTTTCCCCCTGCCCCATATAGGGGAAACCCCCACGTTGCTTAGACCCGCTGTCCCGTGTCTAAACGTCGCTGACTTGAGGGAACTTAAGGGAACTCGCACGGGAGTTCGTGCCTGAAATGACGGGAGGGCAAATCACACTTTTGGTCGGTCGGGGGTGTCCGGATGTCCGTGACTTAAGGGAAAGTGGCGAAAATTGCGTCTCGTTTTGGTAAGGGTTCGTGCTTGGTGTTTTTGCGATTTTCGGGCGTTTTCGGCGTTTTTGGGGAAAACGGTTTTCACGGGAGAATGTGCCTGAAATGACGGAACTTGAGGGATTTTCGTGAAAGTGGAAAAATTGGCGAAAAATGGGGAAAAGGGGCAAAACTACCACCCCCTAAGCCCCAGGCCGCGGAGCGATGGTCGATCCTCGAACAGAGAGCTCGAGGCGTCCCCCCGTCGACGCCGCCACCGCACGGCGACTGGGTCGAGACGCTGCTCCACGCGAAGCGCGCCTCGGCGGGAACCGGCAACCGCCTCACCGAAGCCATCGAGCTCAACCAGCCCGTGACCTCGCTGAAGGAATACTACCGCTTGAGCGGTAGAGGGGCAAGGCACAGCGGACACTTCGGCGCGCCCTCCGATCTGGGGGGTGCCACGCACCTGGGGGGTGCCGCGCCCCGAGTGGCGCGCGCCGCGCTAGTGAAACAAGCGCCGTACCGCGACGCTCTCGCCAACGGCGCGCCAGCCCGCCGCCCGGTGCGCAAGCTGAAGGCTCTGGAGATCTTCTGCGGCCCGAACAAGTCCATGGAGGTGGCCCTCCAGGAACTAACCACGCGCCCCGACCTGCCGGGCGCCTGGACCCTATCCACCGATACGCTCGACGTCGACGAGTCGTGCCGGCCGAGTATCTGGGCCGACGCGCGACGCTGGCGACCGGAAAGCCGGTTTCGACCAGGCGAGATCGATTTTATTTGGGTCTCGGTCCCCTGTCCCGAGTACTCACGGGCCAAGACCACCGCCCCGCGAGACCTCGAGACGGCAGACACCATCGGCAGAGCTGCCGTCCGCTTGATCCTCTGGCTGAGGCCCAAGGCCTTCGTCCTGGAGAACCCGCTCGGCATGTTCCGCGATCGCGAGTACACGAGACCGCTGCGAAAGTTCCTCAAAGAGACGTCGTATTGCAAGTTCGGCTTCCCCTACTACAAACCGACGGATATCATCACCAACATCAACTGCTACCTTCTTCACTGCCGCACGGACCCCTGCGAGCACAGGCGACGACACGGCCGCCACCCCGAGACGGCCCAGAGAGGCACGTCCCGGAACGGAACTCCAGGGAACACGCTAGAGCGCCTGCACCGCGTGCCGAAGGCGCTCATCCAGCGGCTCTTTCTCTCCGCGTTCTTCCCGGGCGTCATCGCCCTCGAGAATTTTCTTCCGGGCGACATCTCCGGAGGCGAATCCCACCGCCTCGAGAGAGCGGTCAGGGAAAGGAGGAGCGACGGGCGCCAGCACCCTCCATCCGGTGAACATCACCGCTCAGGGGGTGTGCGAGAAGAACCGTAGGTTATGGAGAGTGATCGTTGTTTTTTCCCCAGGATCGGGTGCCGTCCACAGAAAAGATTTTTCTGCTGAGGTGGCTCTCGTTCCAAGCACTCGCGTGCCGCACGCCGCGCACGCGACTGGTCCTAGCCCTACAGAATCCTCGCTGTGGGCTCGGACTGGTCAGAGGGAGGATTCGCTCACGCCAGGGCGGCGCGAATCGCCTGAGGTATCTTTTCCTATTTGTGCGCTCGCGAGACTAATGAGGTAGTCACTCCTTGAAACACCGAAGTTTTTTACCTCCTCCTGCTCCCTCCGGAAAACGACGGCTCTGCCCGATCTCGATTTCAGGACTGATGATAATCGTGGTTTAAACGGAGAAATCTGAATCTGAATTACGAACCGTAAACTACCTCTCGAACCGTGAATGCGAACACACGGCGTCGATGGCTGATTTATTCGTCAGCCGCGTCATTCGCCGTGGTTCCCGCGATTCCTCGCGGGTCAGGGTTGGTTTGGTGGGTGCCCGGTTGCGCCGACATAAGGTCACGGGCGAGCAGGTTGGTGGAGTCGACGAGGCGGGCGGCCTCGACGTCGTGGGCGTGGTGTCGGGTATGTCCCCTCAGCCAGTAGCCGAGTGCGCGGGCGCGCACGGTGGAGAGTTCGCGGACCCACCGGTGGCGTATGTGGCCTGCGTTGTGCGCGGCAAAGTCCGCCGGGTCGCGCGTTTTACTTTTTACCGGGTGGAAATCGGGTTGGAAATCCGGGATGAAATCGGGATGGGCCACCCGGATTTCCACCCGGATTTAGACCCGGATTTGGCTGCTCAGGGTGGACAAGAGCTCCAATGAATTAATTTGCGTAATTAATTTTAAACCCAAACTCTTGAGTCATCGATTCCATAGATCGACCCCTGATGTGGTGTGGTTAAACCCAAAATCGAGGTTTAAATTAATACCCGAATTAATTGCCTCAAGAGCTCCAAAATGTATTAAATCCCTCCGAATCCGTCGCTCTGATAGGTCGAAAATGACTGAGAGGTTTCTTGAGAAACAGACCACCAAATTAATTGCCAAAATTAATTGTCGTCTCCAACCGAGCAATTAATTTCGGAAATTAATTGCTCGGTTGGCCGACGAAAACCATGCGCGAATTAATTTCAGAAACCGTACGGGAGCATTAGACCGTCATCCTTGAGTCAAATTAATTGCCAAATTAATTCGTGGAGCTCTTACGTGACCTCAATACACAAAAAGCCCGTAGTAGCAGTAGTGCAGGAATATTTTTTATTCTTCCCAAGCTCTGCGGAGCACACATCGGCGCCGATAATCTCAAGCGCACGAGACTTGACTCAGGCGGCAAAGAGGTGCTCAAATGAGCAAATATATGTCATGCGCACCAACGCGTTATCGACTACTCCTGTTCAGTTTCTTGTTTACGGTGCTCGTACCGTCATTGCTAATTATAAAAAACACACTAGCTCAAAGCAAACAATCCAGTTTCGTTGGGGAAAGAAAAGTAAGCGCATTCCAGTCCAAGTTGCATTTTGTCATAGTTGCCCCCCACTTTCGATTTATGGATGCCACGCATTGCGGGGGTTGCACAGTGTTGCTCGACCTTGGGTCAGAGTTGGATGCGTTGGGCCACAAAGTGTCAATTCACCTGATCAGTGTTGGTCCGAACTGTCCTGCTGCGAAGCCAAACAGCGTGATAATATATCCTGAGGTAGTCGCTTGGACTTGTGAGCAAGAGGCTATGCTACATGTTAGATGGATTCTCGCACCCATTGGTATTCACGCACCGAAGAGCATCACGAAACAATGGGCTCCTGATAATTGGGTTGTCCAAATTGACACTAACGAACTTGGCATCCCAACAAAAATACCAGACAGCAACATTCTGCATGTTTTACATAATCCAACACGATTTGATGAGTTCGAAACCGTCGGAGATTTTCAGAAGACGCAAGAAAATGTATCATGTTTCACCTACAGGAAAGCAGCGAAATTTCACAACATGACCAAGGTTGTCACACTTCACCCGCCCGATGCCGTCGAACTTCCGCATAGAACAGAAGAGGTCGTCGAACTGCTAAAAAGATGCACAACGTTATATTCTTATGATCCATATACTTTTTTAAATCATCTCGCCGCTTGGTTTGGTTGTGTTACTGTGCTTCACCCGCTTGAAGGCGTCAGCAAACACGAGTGGTCGTCTAGCACAGGCATTGGAGCTTATGTCAGATATAGTCGCAGTACAGTGATTTTTGATGCAGTGGCATACGGACCATCTGAACATGAAATCACAGAAGCAAAGCTAGCTCTACCCAAAGTAAAGGACGAGTTTTACAAGGTCCGGGAATGGGGGAAGCAAACAGTTGTGAGATTTTGCGAAGATGTATACAGCTACATGCAAAACAGTTCAGACCTACGCATGCGGAAGCTTGTCCGTGATTATTATCCAGACGGATGGTGATGTTGCGCAAATAGTGTAGCTGTGCTTATCATGGTTGTGATTTGCATTTATTTTGAAACAAGGATTTCTATTGTGTGCTTGAAGGAGGCTAAAGGGGGTTGGGAGTCTTGCACCATTTGCCATTTTTTCGCCAATTTTTCCAACTTCACAAAAAAACCTCTCAGCAATTTGTAAGGATGACTAACTGTCATCTGACAGACACTCTACTGACCCGGAGAGGCGACGTGACTTCGCCGGCTGAGCCGGCTTCCCCGCGGCTTCTTCCCCGGAAAATGCTATGGAAAATTACGATCCAGGATTTTGTACAGCTGGTTTAGGCAAGAGTTGCCCCGAGCCCGACCCCACCCCAACGACCAAGTTCTGGATCAATCGAGATGATTTTGAGGTCGTTTTCGGGGTTTTCGGGGTCGACGAAAAGGCTGCGCGCGAGATCGAGGCCTATGTTGGCCTCCTTAAGAAACATGTCTCGAATTTGGGCGAAAACTGGAATTGCATGACACTGCTGGCGACCGTGCCGGCATGGTATAGAAGCTCGCTCGTCCCTACTTAACCCTCCCCAAACCTATGAGTATTTACACTGAAAGTCAGTTCCTGGTTCGACCTGCAGGTGGTGCTCCCGAACTCGCCCGGAAAACGTCACGCCCACACCCAAAACTCGACGTATTCGAGCTCCCCTCGGCGAGGAGGTCGGGTCATGGCGTGGTCATGGGTCTCGTTCGGGCGGGAAGTACCTGCACCGATGGCCTCGAGGGGTCGCCCGGTCGGTCGGACTTCCACTTCCGGGGCGGTTGCCGACAGCAGGCGGCGCGGCGCGCACTGCGGTTTGTGCGGGGTCGCGCGGGAGGGTACGCGCGCGCGGGGGAGCGCGCGCGCGAAAAAAATCGGGGTGGTCGCGCGCATCAGACGACGCAAACCAAACGTGGTGTCGGGTTCGGGGCAACTCTTGCTAAAACCAGCTCTAGTTGTATGCATGAGTATTTGCTGAAATTTCCGGAAAGTTTTCTTACGATGATCTTTTTTATTAGACTAGTACCAACTTTCCAGACTGTTCCACTGTATGTCACTTCGCAGCGTCAACACTCGACCAATGCTTCGGTCACGACGCGCGCATCACTCGCGCGCAGCAGGTGGTGGCATCGTGCGGAAACATCACGATGGGGTATACGTATACTGATCTTCCCAGACAACCGGCAGGCAGTCCTCAGGGACGGTGCGAGCCATCCTCAGATCTACTTCAAGTAGGTCGCAGGGTCGGGAGTCATCTCAGGTTGACCCTGAAAACTCCCAAGACTGTTTGATGGACGTGGCAAACGCAGCCACGAGCGTTTCCGAGAACCAGTCGAGGGAGATCGCTCATTTTATTGAGGTGGACGAGGATGACATGCATTTGTCGCAAGAGCCGCAGGCCGAGACTAATGACTGGAAGAGACGCATGAAGGAACTCCAGGAACACTCCAAGGGGCACGGCAAAAAAATGCAACTACCAGTACGACCCGATCATTAGGGGGTTCTTCAACTGGTGCTCAGAAGAAGGAGACCGCAGCCCTTGTTTTACCGTAGCAGGAGCGAATTATTTTTGGGTGGTATGGGAGTTATACGAGAAAGGATTCTTTGCTAACGGGATCCCGAAGAAGAACAAAAGGATGTCCCAGTCGAATCTTGAAAAGTACGCTCGTGCGATTCAGCCCAATCTTGAGAAAGCGCGTGCGTTTCAGGCAGAAAACGGGTACGACGATTCGAAGGCGGTGAAGAGTACATATCCGATTCGGTTTCCATGGTGTCAGAGATCATGCGGAACAACAGAGAGACCCAAGGAACGCGACTGACTGACGGCGAGGCGGATGTTCTGTCGAAGCAAAAACCCGTACTTTCGCGGGAACGGATTGTACGAGGTGCTTACAAGATCATAAGCACTACCACGGCGCGTACCATTGGTACAGGTAGAGCTTCAAACCACATCGCCGTTAATGGTCACTTTATGTGGATTTTTCAAGATCATGCTCATAAACATGGTGGTGAGTTGCTAAGGTACCTGGGGGTATGTTCTTGTACGAAAACGTCGGAAAAGGTGTCGGTCCAGATGCGCCCACAGATGTCGTCTTTATGCACAACAGGTCGAAGGCCAACGTGGATAACAAATTCCCGGAAGACGCCCATGTGTGGGAAGCAGTGGATGAACACGTCATGTGTTGTGGTATTTTGGCATTGTTCGTCCTGGTCATGGACTTCGAGCTTAACGACATGAAGATCAATGGAGACTGTGGTTGGCAGTACGTGCCACTTATCGTAGGCGAGAAGAAAAAGGGAACCATTCCTCCGCAGTCAGTAATGTCGTCTTCCACGCACACCCAACTGCTGTTCAATTAGGCCAAGGTGGATATCCAAGTGACATGCAACGCGGTGAAACACATGCAGCGCGGTGGTTCGACGAAGCGCAAGGCCCAGGAGATGAATGATGGAGATACACAGATCAAGTTTGATGTCGGGTGGGGACCATCTGACATCGGTACCCAACACTACCTTCAGGAGACCCGCAGCTCTCCTTACAATGCTTGTACGGCATACGGTGATCTTCATATAATCGCGCGTCGACGGAATGACATGTCTGTGAATAATCCGCAAAAAAAGTTTTTCTGATCCGAGGGGATTTTTCCACGAGGTGTTGTACCGTCTCGCACGCGTCGCGGACGCGGTCATCGGCCCTTTGGCGGAGGGAGCGGATGCCTCAAGGGTGGCTGAGCACAAGATGCACCTGAAGCGCGTCAAGCGCCGGATGATTGCGGCGATCCAGACGGCAAGGATCAAGTGGGCAGTGAGGTGTATCAATAGTGCTTGTCCGCGCGAAGGTGAGAGAGAGAGGAGGAGGTAGTGTTTTGATTCCAAGGTGGGGTTTCACTAACAAAACCTGCTGTACAAAATATTGGAAATTTGCGTCGGCCCGCGTTGCAACCGATGGAACCGATGGCTACCGATGGCCCTGGGGCGCCCCCACTCTGTCTGGCGCAATGGCTCCCGCGATGCGTTCCGGGGTAGGACCGGATTCGTCAAACGTCATGGCAGAAAGCACGGCAGCCGCGGGCGCCGCTCCGCCCCCGCCCTTGGCCCTATCCGTGCCGCCGCTCTCGCCGGTGCGAGGGAAGGGCAGGGCTGGCATCGAGAAAAAAACGCACTTTGGGTCAACGTTCTTTGGGTGCGGCGAGGATGCGCCGCCGGCAAAGAAGGAGGAAATATTATCACGGCGTATGTCAAGAACCGTGACGACGAGTTCTCCGAATGCGCGGCGACCGTGGTGAGCGCGCGAGCGACGAAGGATGTAACTAGGGACTCCCATATGTGCACTTCACAACTTGGCCACTACCTCTGACCGGCGCTGACTCGGTCAGCGCGCGCGCGCTCGGTCAAATCCGGAAGGTAGGCAATTATTCACCCGCGATTTGACCCGTCGGTACGAATCGGTGATTTTTCCCCGTGTCCCGCGCACGACGAAATCATAACTCGCGCACGCACGCTGCGATCAGGCGGAATCGGTAACTCTCAGCATAGAATAAGTGGTAATTCCCTGGGTTGAGCCCTGCGACAACACCGCGATTATCCTCCGGGCGCTTGGTATAGAAACCGAAAGCGAGCCAGACGTGCACGGCGAGTCCCCTGAACAAGGGGTCGCCTGTGCAGCCAAAGCACAAAGGATTGCAGCGCCAAAGGGAAAGGCCCCCGCAACCGCGTCAAGCGTGAATGCCACAGACATTAGTCAGCGCGACGACTCGATGCGTCATCTTTACTTGCACGCCGAGTCCTCTGAACAAGGGGCTGCTCGCGCAGACGAAGCACGAAAATGCCGAGTTTTTGGTACCGAGCATTTGCAGATCGTGAGTCAAACCAACACCTGTTATCTCTGATCAATTCATAATAAATACAGTATAACATTTCAAAACTCTCAACTCCTGCTGCTTCGTTGATTACCCGTGGCAAATCCGTCCCGTGAACGTTTGAAGCCTGCCGGCGCCTACATAACTGGTCTCAGCAGGGACGAAGCTCGTGGGCTTTCCTAAATTTGTGTGCATGGACATCGGATGGCCGTCCAAATCGTGCTGCATCATAGTGTTCCCCAGAATTTCTGATCGGTAGTGAACCTGCACCCCAACATGATCTAGGCCGTGCGGCACTATACCATAAGGAAGTGTAAAATACAAAAAGGCCGTCGGAATGATTTCCAGCCTCTTCAACTGCATCGACCTCTTTGGCAAGTTGACCGAGATTCTTGAGTGACATTGATTCCTGCGTATTGTGATCATTTCTGAGACATCTTCTTGATGTTCTCGATGAGCTGGGAAGGTGAAAAATGCGACAAGTCATGAAGAGGGATAGTGTGACCGGTTACAATACGCAGCTCGTCTTGAAGCTCTGAGAACATAAGGGAATCCAGACCCACTTCGCTGATTGCCCTATTGGTATCTACTTTGTCACACGACAGCATCTTTTCCAGTGCGTTCATCACGGCTTTATCTATCCAGCATCCCTCACCAGCCTCTTCTACTGCATCGACCTCTTTGGCAAGTTGACCGAGCGTCGAAGGTCTGCTGCTTTGTTTAACACAGTAAGAATGTTTGTCAGTGGAGTGTGTGATACCAACGTCCATTCCAACAAACGTATAAGCGCCAAGGCTTACACCGTCGCGAATGGAGCAATTAACGCCCAAATAACAACCGTTGTTGATCGTCACCCCTCCAGAAATGACGCATTGAGAAGCAATGAAGCAGTGATCTTTGATGGAACTGTGATGCCCAACGTGTGTGCCACTCCAAATTGTGGTATTGTCCCCTACTTCGGAAAAAGCTTGTAGCGTACAATTCTCAAGAATTAAGCAGTTCTCTCCTACACTTTTGGAATGATTTGATGCGCTTGGATGGACATAAGTGGCACATGTGTATCCTTTCTGTTTCGCTTGCTCAAATTTCAGTTGACGTAAACTCGTTTTTGGGTGGCTACCCCCTTCCAATGCGATGTACATTTCGGCAGCATGTGGTCCGAAACCAGCAAATGTCTCTATGCTTTCGAAAGGCAAGATGGGTAGTCCAAGGTGCCTCACCTTGTGCTCGCCATGCAAGAACTCCCTGTCGACTGCAAAAGCAACCGGTTGATATTCCTTGGAGAGGTTAAAATAATGGTGCGCAAGTTCACCATTCAGCATCGTACCGAAAATAATCAAAAGTCGTTTACGAGGTTGAGGTGAGGGAATACTTTGCCTTTTCGCGGTTCCTTCGAAGTTATATCTGAAAACTGTCGCCGCAGTAGTAAAGCCTGCTCCGAAACCACATATGAGCAATAAATTACCTGGGACTATTGTTTTGCTTTTTATTAAGCGATCCAAAGCTATGCCGACGGAAGCCGCTGAAGTGTTTGCTATGTCGGAGCCCTCCCAGCGACACTTCTCTGGACAAATTTGAAGTACCTGGATCACTCTGTCTACGATCCGCTTGTTGGCTTGGTGGAGAATGAAATGGTCCACTTCATCGGGCTTCACTCCAATTTCGGCGCAGGTCTCCATTATCAGCTTAGGAACAAGTTCAACTGCCAACCTGAATACATTCTTGCCGTCCATTTGGACATATCCATAGGCACTGCTATCTCGAGCGGCATAACTTGGAAAAACTGTGCTTGTCACCTTCGAAGCACCTAATGGGATCCCCAGAGCATCGTGAGCTTCTGAGTTAGTCAACATCTTGTGGTGAAATATGAAAGACGGTGAAGCCGCAGCCTCAAGCAGTACAGCTGAGGCGCCGTCACCAAAAAGCACACAAGTGCTTCTATCATCCATGTCAAGGAACCGTGACAACGTGTCCGCTCCAATGACCATAACTGTTCTATAAGAGCTCAACATGTGTACTGCAACGTTAAAACCAACTGCCAAGCCGCTGCAAGCAGAGGTGACATCGAAGGAGGCAGCGTTGACCGCACCAATTGCGTGCTGAATCTTAGATGCTGAACCAAATAGATTATCCGGTGTTGAGGTGCATAGAATTATTAGTCCCAAGTCACTTGCAACACGTTGACTCGAAGCCAAGGCACGTCCAGCTGCCTCAGCCGCGAGAGTAGTCAACGTCTCGTTGTTGTTAACGAAACGACGAGAACTGATTCCCGTCCTTTGAACTATCCACTCATCACTTGTGTCAAGGTGCGCTGCGATTTCGATATTGTGGAGGTTGTTCACCGGAAGCGCATGACCGGTGCCAATGATAGAGAAAGGCATGTACCCCATAATCCGCTTCGCGAGATATGCGATTCGAGTGGAATACCGAATACTATGTCTTCGGGGGCAAGCAAGCAAGGAGTAGTAATATGACAAGTTAACTCGAACCAACGACACTTCTCCTCGCTCGTGAAATTTGTGCAACTTTAATTCAAATATCGGTGTTCTTCCTCAAGGGACCTCGCTCTCATCAGTCATTTTTCGGCCTATCAGAGCGACGCGACGGATTCCGGGGGATTTAATACATTTTTCTTGGAGCGAGCGAGCTCTTGCTGCTTGAGGCAATTAATTCGGGAATAAATTTAAACCGCGGATTTTGGGTTCTTCCTCACCGTATCAGGGGTCGATCTATGGAGTCTCGCTGACTCAAGAGTTCTTCTTACTACTAATTTTGACCATTTCGGATCGCCGACCCCCTCCGCACGGCGTTACCGCGGACATCAGTGCACGCCGAGGCGGAAACGCGCGTTCTCAAAGCGGGACGGCGAGTTCGGATGTCAGATGAGGTCGCGTAGCCGTCGCGTCCGTCCGAACGGACGTCTAGACGTGGCGTCGTCGCCTCGAAGAGGAGCGGGTAGGGCGTTAAAAACGCATCGGGCGAAATTAGACCCAGATTGACGGTTTGAGGGTTCGTCCCGCGAACGCCGCGTTCGAGAAAGATCCGCGATCCTCCTCCGCGCGGCGTTACCGCGGAGATTAGTGCACGCCGAGGCGGAAACGCGCGTTTTGAGCGCGGGACGGCGAGGTCGAGTGTCGAGGCGTGCCCCTCGACCTTGCAGCGCATCGGAAACGCCGCGCGCGTCAGTCGCGGCGGTCGCGAAGCGGCGGGTGTCGCGCGGTGGTGAAAAGCGACAATGTGCGGCCAGTGTCAAAAAAACGAAAAGTCCCGAGCACGTGTCTCGATCCGCGAACCGCGCGGTCTCGAGCGCCGCGCGGGTGTCGCCGTCCACCACGCGCGCGTCCATGACGTTCGACCGTGTCCCCGGACCACGGGGAAGACTTCAGGGTCCAGGATGAGGCCAAAGGCGCTCTTTGCGCCCCGCCCGGAGCTCGCGAAGCGTGCCGCGCGCGACACGAGAAGTGAAACGGCGGCCAGTATCGAAAAACCGAAAAGTCGGTACCGTCGATCGCGATCCGCGAACCGCGCGGCGTTACGCGCCGAACGAGCGACGCCGACATCGAGACGCGCGACTTCAGCGCGAAACGGCGTCCTCACGTGTCGGAGCGCGTCTTTCGGCCGCCGCGCGTGCGGGGAACGCCGCGTGCGCTTCGCGTCGCCGTCTCCAAGGGGGGTGGCCGCGCGAAGAAAAGGCATCGGGCCATTAAACCCTCGACCGAAGGTTCTGGGCGATCCGTCGCGGGAAACGGTGTTCGCGAAAAACGCCCGATCCGCGACCGCGCGGTGTTACGCGCTGAATGAGCGACACCGACCTCGAGACGCGCGGCTTCGGCGCGGGATAGTGAGTTTGGATGTCGACCAAGGTCGTGTCACTGTCGCGCACGTCCGAGCGGGCGTATCGACGCAGCATCGTCGCCTCGAAGAGAGGCGGGTGGCGCTTCGAAAAACCCCTTCACAAACCAAAAGCAACACAAATCAAATAAACTCGGCAAACTTGTGTTGGTTTACGATTTATTACGAAATTTATTCGTGGGAGCTCTTGTCCACCCCTAGGAAACTCTTGAAAGCTCTTTTTTTCTCTCTGAATATTTGGATATCGGTGTGAGAGCATCGTGAAATTAACCTCTGCCATACGTGTCCGCATGATGCGGGGCGTAGATAGTCAAGTGGCGCGAAGACTGCGTTTTTGGCTTTGGTCGCTCTCGTTGTTCAGAACACCTCTCTTGTCATTCCTCTAAAACTCACATATAGGAAAGGCGCCGTGTCTTATTCATCGGCCTCTGTCGTATTGGTCACAGAGACGTTGAAGTTGATGTTATGTGCATGCGTGGCCGCGCATCAGTCGAAGCGCAACCTAGTCCGTGTGCTGAGGATAAAATCAGGTCAAAGGTTGTTGATCTTGCTACCCTCCGGTCTCTACGTCATCCAAAACAATCTTCTTTTTCTTGGCGCGAAGCTTCTTCCGACTGTTGTTTACGTCGTGTGTACCCAAACCAAGATCCTGGCAACAGCCTTGATGAGCAAGCTCATTCTTGGCACGAAGCTAAGTGCAGTGAAGTATGCGTCCCTGTTCTTTCTCAGCGTAGGGGTTTTCCTAGTTCAATTACCACACCACGAAAGTGCTTTGTCGACTCCACAAGGAGGGAACTTGACTTCTGGGTTGTTAGGGGCGACGGCTGTGTTCCTTGCAGCTTTCACTTCTGGAACCGCTGGGATAATACTAGAAAAGCTATACAAAGAGAATGAGGGATCTGAGCAACGGGAGCACACCGTCGGGCTTGGGAGAGAGGGCTTGAAACACTCAGTCTGGACACGGAACATACAGTTGAGTCTGGTTTCTATACCTTTCGCACTGTTTGGAACCATTGTACATGAACCGACAGGAGCTCCCAATATCTTGAGGGGTTTCGATGCGTACGTGTGGGGCGTAGTGGTATTTCAGGCCGCAGGAGGGATCATTATTGCTTTTGTGATGAAGTTTGCAAACAGCTTCCTCAAGTGCCTCGCCGCTGCAATTTCAATCTGCTTTTGTGCTATATACTCAGTAGCGACGGGAGATCTGGATGTTACTTCGTCACTCGTGTTGGGGATATTGCTCGTAGTAGCTTCCGTGTACGTTTTCTCTGCTGATTTAAAAGTGCGGCACCTCTCCAACGCTCGTTGCCAAGAAGACAACAAAGTGTAGGTATACTTTTCTTTTGAAACCTTGCCTAATTATATTCAAGAGAATGCAAGAAGGGTTGACATAACAAGCTCAAATACTCGTACGTTTTAAGGCGGCACGAAAGGTTACGTCATGTCCAAGATGCGAATTGGTCGGTCGAAGAGGCGAGCGTATAAATGGGATGCTTGAGCTGTTTCGCGAAGATGGTCTTCCATGCTAATTTCTCAACGAGATGCGAAAACTATCGGATAAACGCGCAACATCTTGGAAAGAGAACTTATGCAGGAAGAAGAAGCGATCGCTGCGGATGGTTCTCCAGCTAAGTTAAGGATGTGTGGCTTGTTGGATGTGGGTTTCGACGGCGCTCAGACATGGAATCACAAGCAGTACAGCATGGGCTTCTTAGTGATGCGATTCTTGGGATGTACCTTTTGAATTTGAAATTCACGGCAAGGCAGCTTTCACAATGTTGCTTGGACTGTATCCTGAAGACGTGAAACAAGGGAAGATGCAAGACATATTCATGGCACCGTTTGTGGAAGAGATGCACAAATTTGGAACCGAAGGGATGTGGGTGAATGACTCGTTCTTGCAGACACGCTACAAATCGAAGTGGTACTTGGGTACTGTCAGCGCTGATACACCAGCTCGGAATACCATGGGAGGTTCTCTGGAGTGAGTGGTTATCGTGCGGATTTTCGAGAGCTAAGTTCAGCAACATTAACAGTGAACGAAGGAACGTACTTTACTGGTTATGTTTCACCGGTGAAGCAGAATATGTTTTACAAAGACAGAGCGGTGCTTGCCTACGATCGGGGTCTGATACTGAACCACGCCGTGTCACTGGACCTTGCAAGGCGCGTACAAGATGGCGTGGTGATAAATGGGACGTTGCAGAAAATGCCAGCCAATGTCGCGGGGCGACGTGGAATTCCTCCACTGGCATCGCTGTCATACTTTGACTTCGCATACCTGCTTTCTTGCATCCTCGCGGGGGCGCGGGGAATATTGAAGAATTTCTGGAAGCACTTACTTCGAGATTACACCGGTCAGGCACCAGCACTGATTATCGAAGGACAAAAAAACAGATGTCCGAACATGCGAAGTATTTGGTATTGACAATCAGACATGGGGAGGCCGTACAGCAATATTGTGAAGTACAAAGGGACATTGGTGATGGAGAATTTGTTGGGGCCGAAACGTTTTCTCCTGTAATTGTGCACGACGATCTGCAACAGGAATGCCCAGAAGCGCTCGAGGCATGGATGGATCTCCGCAAAGCATTCCTTCACTACTTATGCTCACATGGCTGGTACGATCACGTGACTGCTGACGACAAAGAAAAAGTCGAAAATATCTCAGGTGGAGACGGTGTTGGGGATGACAGCGGCGCCGAAGGGGGTGATGACGATTTTTCGGGACCTGATGCCGCCGCCGCACCAGGCCAGAGACTTCGGGCTGATCAAGCCGCGATCTCCCAGCTCGTGGGTGAAACCGCCGAGGTCAAGGATGTCACTTGGACGGTTGTTGAGTTCGTCGGCGACCTCGACGGTGTTGCTCCTGACGTCCTTCAAGCCGGGCGTGACGTGTTCGCGCCGGCATCACCATCGAGCACGAGATCGATGCTTTACGCACATGCTGTGGATGAACATTCCTGAGATGGTCGCGGCCATTAATTAAGCGGCGCTGCGCGAACCCGCTGGTCGGTGGACCTGGAAGGCGGTGTCGGCGCATGAACTCGGCATCTGGTTTGGGCTTCTACTTGTTTCTCTTCAGTTTGCGGAGCAGGATCAGCTCTAGAACTCGAAGTACGACACCTTATCGCGACCCGATTTCGACCGCGGATGGCGAAGACAAGATTCAAGGACATCCGCAAATGTGTGATTGCGACGATGGCGAAGAACGAGGCGGGAGGTGACGATCCGTGGTGGCCGGTGCGGGGCAGCGTCGAGCGATTCAACGCCAAGCGCCGTGCGCTGCTGCGCACGGTGCCGGTGCGCGTGCTCGACGAGATGATGACAGCTTGGTGTCCTCGAGCCACGAAGGAAGGCGGGCCACCCGCTATCTCGTGGGTGCCGCGGAAACCAGAGCCTCCGGGTACGGAGTTCAAGACGGCGGCGGATCCTGCGACCGGCGTCATGCTCGCGCTCGAAATCCAGGAGGGGAAACCCGCCACGGACACGATGCGTGCGCGGATGGGGTGTACGCTGATCCCGTCAACTTCATGCGTCGCTCGATTGGTTTCGCTGATCCCGCCGGCGCCGGTGAGCTACCGCCGCATCATCGTTGGGGATGCGTGGTTCTCGAACGTGGCGACGGCTGTTGAGGTTGCCCGGCAGAAGCCCATCGACAGAAACGCGAACGTCACGCAAGACTCGATGAGTGTTCCACTGGACACGCAGGACATGCTGAACGCCGCGCCGAGGTGGAACGACCACTTCGTGGGCGTCTTGCAAAACGGCCACGCTCGCTATCCGAAAGACTTCATGAACGCCGCTCTGAAGGGTAAGGCATCTGGAACGCAGATAGTGTTGACGGCGACCGTGGATGGAGTCGATCTCGTTGCTGTTGGCTGGAAGCAAAACCGTCTAATCTCTTCTTCATCATGACACGAGGTGTTTGTTCGACCCGACCATACTCGAGTAAGCCGCACGTACAAACATGGTTAGATGCGGATGGAAAGTCGGTACCGTCGATCGCGATCCGCGAACCGCGCGACGTTACGCGCCGAACGAGCGACGTCGACATCGAGACGCGCAGCTTCAGCGCGGGATAGTGATTTTAATTCTTCTTACTAAAAAATTACGCCCTTTCGGATCGCCGACCCCCATCGCATGGTGTTACCGCGGAGATCAATGCACGCCGAGGCGGAAACGCGCGGTTCGAGCGTTGGATGGCGATTTTGGATGTCAGACGAGGTCGCGCCACCGTCGCGCGCGTCCGAACGGGCGTTTAGACGCGGCATCGTCGCCTCGAAGAGGAGCGGGAAGGGCGGCGAAAACGCATCGGGCGAAATTAGACCCAGATTGACGGTTCGAGCGGTTCGTCCCGCGACCGCCGTGTTCGAGAAGGATTCTCGATCTGAGACCGCGCGGCGTTACAGCCCGGATTAAGCGACGCCGACCTCGACGCGCGCGTTTTTAGCGCGGGACGGCGGCGAGTTCGAGTGTCGAGGCGTGCCCCTCGACCGTGACGCGCATCGGAAGCGCCGCGCGCGTCAGTCGCGGCGGTCGCGAAGCGGCGGGTATCACGGGGTGGTGAAAAGAGACTACGCGAGGCCAGTGTCGAAAAACCGAAAAGTCAGTACGTCACTCGCGATCCGGGACCGCGCGGTCTCGAGCGCCGCGCGGGTGCCACCGTCCACCAAGCGCGCGTCTACTGCGTTCAGCCGTGTCCCCAGAGCACGGGAAGGTCTCGGGGTCCGGGATGAGGTCAAAGGCGCTCTTCGCGCCCCGTCCGGCGCTCGCGAACCGTGCCGCGCGCGGCACGAGAAATAAACGGCGGCCAGTATCAAAAAACCGAAAAGTCGGTACCATCGATCGCCATCCGCGAACCGCGCGGCAACGCGCTGAACGAGCGACGTCGACATCGAGACGCGCAGCTTCAGCGCGGGATAGTGATTTTACTTTGGAAATACCACCCGAATTTGGGTGGTAAATCGGGGGTTGGGCAAAATCGGGTGGGTCTGAACCCTGAAATCACGGTTTAAAATGTCGGTCCAAAATCGGTGGAAAATCGGTGATACGACCCGATTTTGGACCCGATTTTCGCAAAAGGGCGTTTAGTTACAAAATCGGGCATTAAAATCAGGTCGAACCAGGTTGCCTGTTGTGCGCTTCGCTGCACGGAAAATTTCAGCCTGTGTGTTTCGTGTCACTGGGGCCTTCTCCACAAACGCTCGTCGCCCTAGCTGCCGCTGCGCGTCGCAATGGCGGCGGCTCGCATGGTACATCGCACGATAGACTCGGCGCCGCTCGCCATTGCTGCGCGGCGGCTCGCGGCACCTCGTCGCAATGTGTCACTGCGCGCGTGGCCTGTGGTGCGCTTCCCTGCACCGTGATTATTTATTTTAGGGAGGAGCGTTTTTCCGCAGCATTCGGCGCGGGGCGCGGGGTCGCCGGTGGAGTTCCGAAGGGGTCTACCGACGACTGAGTCGCCGGCGGAGTCTCAAAAGGGTTCGTGAGAGGGAGTTCCGAGGCCGCCGCTCGCCTCGGGACGCGGCGAGGAGTGCGCGCGGCGTGCGTGGTGGAGGCGAAATAACGCGTTCCTATTGGTTGACGGGAGAAGCCGTCGAGCTCTGAGAAGCCTGGCCCATTTTCGCAAAAGGGCGTTTAGTTGCAAAATCGGGCATTAAAATCAGGTCGAAAACCACCCGATTTCCGTCGAGCTCTGAGAAGCCTGGTGCGAGAAGAACCGTAGGTTATGAGAGTGATCGTTGTTTTTTCCCCAGGATCGGGTGCCGTCCACAGAAAAGATTTTTCTGCTGAGGTGGCTCTCGTTCCAAGCACTCGCGTGCCGCACGCCGCGCACGCGACTGGTCCTAGCCCTACAGAATCCTCGCTGTGGGCTCGGACTGGTCAGAGGGAGGATTCGCTCACGCCAGGGCGGCGCGAATCGCCTGAGGTATCTTTTCCTATTTGTGCGCTCGCGAGACTAATGAGGTAGTCACTCCTTGAAACACCGAAGTTTTTTACCTCCTCCTGCTCCCTCCGGAAAACGACGGCTCTGCCCGATCTCGATTTCACTTATAAGTCTGCGATCGCAACCGGGGTTGCGCGAGCCGACGAACATCCGTCCCTGAGCAGGACGTACCTTCTTCTTCATTCTCGGCGCCGCACGAGCCGCGCCTCTACCGCGTTTTTCGCGCGATCCGTTTTCCGCGAAAAACCCGTCAAGGTTTCCGTAGGACCATGGCTGACCATTCCCCAGCCTACCTTCGTCAACATACCCTCCTCATGAGGGCACCCCAGCACGGCTGGATGACCATGCCCCTCATGCAGGCCCTGATCGACCGCTCGGTCGGGCCAGAAGGCCAGCTCTCCGGGACGAAGGACTGCTTCGCCACGAAGGATTACGTGGTCGCGTTGGTTACCAGATATTTTTCCAGCTTGAAGCCGCGCGGCGGCTCTTGGGCCGGCGCGGTCAGGGGGCAGAACAACGAGCCCGACCCGACGGGCTTGTCGGACATGAGCGCCATCATCGCCATCCTGAAGACCGACCTGTCCGAGAAGGCCAAGGAGATCGTCGACAACGCGGCGCGCGTGCTGCTCGTCATCGTCAAAGACCTGGTCGTCAACGAGGTCTACGGTCTCCGCAGTGTCGTTGAGCTCTGTGAGCTCGTCGACGCTCGTGTACGAGCAGGCCGACGACGACCGGTACCACCTCCAGAACGCGAATCTCTCCCACGGCGATGGATGCCGAAAACCGAACGCGACGCCGGCGGAGAACCTCGCCGCGGGCACCTTCCGGGTACCCCCGGGGCTAAGGGGATAGTAGTTTTGCCCCTTTTCCCCATTTTTCGCCAATTTTTCCACTTTCACGAAAATCCCTCAAGTTCCGTCATTTCAGTCACATTCTCCCGTGAAAACCGTTTTCCCCAAAAACGCCAAAAACGCCCGAAAATCGAAAAACACACCAAGCACGAACCCTTACCAAAACGAGACGCAATTTTCGCCACTTTCCCTTAAGTCACGGTCGTCCAGACACCCCCGACCGACCAAAAGTGTGATTTGCCCTCCCGTCATTTCAGGCACGAACTCCCGTGCGAGTTCCCTTAAGTTCCCTTAAGTCAGCAAAGTTTAGACACGGGACAGTGGGTCTAAGCAACGTGGAGGAAACCGACGACGACGATGATGATGAGCATTTCAGAGTATCCCAAAAGTGATTTGTTCGCCAGAAGTCGGTTTAGTTCACCGGTGAACTGCAGCGATCGGCATGATTAGACCGACATTCTTAAGTCGTTTTATTTTCAGTATTACATCACTAAATACTCACCTGAGTAACAAACTATCACGAGAATGTGTCACGCGCGGTGTAGATTTTCCCTCTTCGATCCCACGGAGGGGACGGCGCAAACTGCGTCAGCAATTCGTACCCGGTGTTTGGGCAGGTAGAGTGTACGTCTCCTACTGTGTCATTACGAGTGTCTATATCTACTGATATGTTGCGCCGGCCACATGATGTCTATCGTGTCTATGGTGTCTATCGTAGTCTGCAGTCACACTCATACATCAGTTGTCTGGTTCTGCTCCTTGAGTTCTGACCAAATGTGCCGTGGCCTCCACTTGCGAGGTGCTTTCTTATCCTTCCCGTACCCTGCGTGTGCGTGAGTGAGCCATCGCATGAGCGTTTTCGCGGGATCCGTCGTATCGCATCGCCACTCGGAGAACTCCTTGTCCTTCCGTTCGAGTATCGTTCCGAGTCGCCTTCGCAGCACGGTTTCCCGAGACGGCACGGCGGCTGTTTCTGTCGCCGAACCTGCTCTCGTCTGTGTGTCTGCATCCGTCTGGGTCTCCACATCGCGCGTCGAGCTCCACCTCTCATCGTCAACCACCTCCCTGATGACGTTATACACGAGGTGTCGGTTTTGTCCCAAGTTTTCACATGGCTCGCGTCGTACCGGTGCGAGTAGCCCGGCTCTGCCACTGCGAGCTGCGCGCGACGAAGGTCGTGGGATCCTTCGTGGTACGCGTTGAAGACATCCGATGGCAACTTATAATCCTTTGATTTCGCCCAGATCAGGGGGCGCCTGTCCTCGGAGCGCACAGCTTGGTGTGTCTTAACGCCGGACGTCCTTATGTCCACCTCAGATGCCTGCAAAGGGTCTGGCGTGGCAGCGAGAGCTGATGAAAAAACGTGCGCGGGATTCGCAGCAGCCTCTGCACTCGGGCTGGGCTCAGCACGTGCCGAGTTTGGGTGCGCGCACATCGTGCGCACCGCGTTCAGAATCGTATTGAATCCTGCCCTCACCTCAGCTTCCAGCGTGTTCATGGTCGATGTCATTTCCATCTGCTTCATGTGCAAGTGCGAGACTGTCTCCTGCATTCGCGTGAGATCAAACTCTGCAACCTGCAGCTTCGCCTCTGCTAAGCTCTTCGTTCGTTCCTTCCATACGGTTCTCATTTCACCAACGAGGCCAGGAAACGTTTCAGGATGCCGCTTATGAAGGTGCGCCCACACAGGATGATTGTCAAAGGTGAGCTTAACGTCATTGGGGTCGATTTTCGCCCTCTCCCAAGTAGGGACGTTGGACGGGTCTTCAACGTAGAGCTCGGCCTGTGCACGCAGCATCGCATAATCTTTCACGCAATCAGCGTCCAGCTTGTTGAGTACGTTCTCGAACTCATGCGCCTCACGGCTGTGTCCTTTCTTGTTGATGAAATTCTTCCACTCCGGCGACTGCATCTGCTTGCGGAAGCTCGGAAAAAGCGTGTCCTTCTTGATTTCTTCGGGGATGGCGACCGTCCTGCGTCCGATGAACACAGACAACCCGAGACGATCGCGCGCAATTTCGCGCTCATCGCCGAAACACGACGATGCCACCGTTTTCGCGTGTACGATCTGCTGTCCATAGCTTCTCTCGAACGGTGAGGGGGCGTACCTCATGTCCTTTTCCTGTGCCACCTTGTCGCCGTGCTCCATGATTTTCCGTTTCGCCGAGGCTGAGCGTAGAAAGTGGCGAACCTTCTTGGTCTCGAGACCGACCTGCTCTGTGAGATGGCCGAGAACGATGCGCTGCATGTCGTCGTGCGAGGACTCGGACATCATGAAGGGCTCTGTCCATTTGGAGGGCTCGCGTTCACGCTGTTCTTTCGCAGGAAGCCTCGCGGGCTGGAACATGTTGATGTACTGCCATCCACACGGCCACGTCTTGTCCACGAGTTATATTTTGTGATACTCGGATAGGACCACGAGAGCATCGCAAACCGCCAGCGTCCCACTCGCGAGCAGCATCTCGTCGGTCGCGTCATACACGCGGACGTACTCGGGATACTGAGCCTCCTGGTTGGTCTTCCCGACGTTGTGCGTGAACACGATGTTGAGGGGGTCCGAGGGACCGATGCTCGCATACTTCGGCGCTACATGCATACCGCCCAGGTGCGACCGCTGAAGGAGTTCGCCGCCTCTGGCGCACTCTCCATCCTGCGTTAACCACAACGCGCGCCCGTTTAAAGGGAACCACCACGGACTTTTCCTTGTCCCTTTCCGAAACCGAGACGCCGTCTCGAACGCGAGACGAAACGATCCTCCGAGGATCATTTCTCTCGTCCCGACCTCGTGCGTGTTCGCCAACACGGGTTCCTCGTCTTGCTGCATCCGGAGCCCGTGGAACCTTTCGATAGCCTCGAACATGTTTCTCACGGGCGCGGTCTTCGAGAGCGTGACCACGCAGTCGGGGTCGCGGTGGTTCCCGTCGTCGTCGCGCCCGTGCTTCAACTCGTACTGCATCGCATGCACGTGAAGTTTGAAGTTTCCCTTTTTCATGCGCGGCGGCTTGGAGAAGTCGAGTTCCTCGTCTCCAAGCAGCTGAGTCGTCAACCAAAGGGTCATCGTCTTGACGACGGTGGAGTTTTTTATCATCCTACGAGTCCGCTTCGCCCAGCACTTAAACTTGTCGATGTAAGGCGCATACTGCGCGCAGGCGCGCCTGGACCTCCCGGCCCCATGCCCGCTATACGCATCTCGCATCTCGCGCGACCCACGGAAAGCTGTCTCGTAATCATCATCCTCGCGAGCGGCGTCGTTTTCGCTCGTCTCGTCGTCGTCCTCGTCCTCGTCGTCCTCGTCCTCGTCGTCCTCGTCCTCGTCGCCAGCGCAAAGAAGGGATGCTGAAAGCGTCAGAGACCCCTCCGTACCGCTAGTCCGAAGAGCCGGTGCCTGGGCGCAAGCAGCCACGGTCGCCGCGGCCGCCGCGCCCTTAGCTTTGAGAGAGCGCCGGGCGACTGTCTTTCGGGGCATGCGTGGCATGGGGAGCGCTCGTGCGCAGCGCCCGGGAGGCGCAGCGCGAACTGAGATCCGCGGATTTGAAGAAAGTCGTTGTACGGCATGAAAAAAAATCGTAGTGCACTTGTAGTGTTTTTTGCCTTGAAAACTTATCATATTACTTGCACGAAAACCGAAAGCGCGGGGTTCGCAGACCATGAAATTCTCTCGATGCCTATCTGGATAGACAAAAAATAGACACGGCATAATTTGCGAAGGTTTATTTACTCGACAGTTCGTCGATGCCTATCTCTTTTTCTTCTTCACCACGCGGTTTTTTGTTCACCGGTGATTCACCGTGGCCTCTATCTGGGGTGGTGAACTCGTAATGAGAGGAAGATAGTGAAGAGAGGGTTGCGGTGCCGCCACAGGCGATGCGACGTGCACGAGAGGTGTTGTAAAAGCTGTT
>JACLAA010004565.1_pt1 | contig 26567 bp, 29 predicted proteins | sample 8027891 | NCBI WGS metagenome assembly JACLAA01 (sample SAMN15724900, study PRJNA655200) | protist metagenome | isolation source: fluorescence activated cell sorting (FACS) single amplified genomes of... | place: Spain: Blaines Bay Microbial Observatory, Mediterranean Sea | collected 2016-01-19 | reverse complement strand
TACTGAAGGATATTATGACTTTTCACATTTTGGTGGATTGCAAAACAACGCAGGTTCAGGCAAAACAGGTGACATTATGTTTACAACTGTTGGACATGCTAACACGGAAACATATAACATCATACTAGATATGACAAAACAATCCTAAGAGGATACAATGTCTGGAACATATCTGAACCTAACTAATAATACACTAGCAAGACTAAACGAAGTACAGCTAACTTCTTCTAACTTTAGTAATGCTAGAGGTATACAGGTGCAAGCACAGAACGCTGTTAATGAATCTATACGATATATAAATCAAAAAGAGTTTACATACCCATTTAATCATGCAACAGAAACAAAGACTCTTACAGCAGGTACGGTTAGATATAGTTTACCCACATCAACTAAGCATGTAGACTACAATACATTTAGGCTGATAAAAGATTCTGACTTGGGTAACAGTGGATATAGACTGGGCATCTTGCAGTACAATGATTATGTAAATAATTATATAACACAAGAAGATGAAGTAGTTACTACAACACTAAGTCAAACCCATACAGACTCTGTTACTACATTAACTGTAGCAAGCACTACAGACTTTGATAGTGCAGGAACAGTACATGTAGGTAACGAAATAATGACCTACACAGCAGTAGGTAGCTCTACAACACTTACAGGTGTTACTCGTGGAGCAAGTGGGACAACAGCATCTGCTCACGCTAGTGGAGTGCAAGTTGCACAATTTGAAGAAGGAGGAATCCCTAGATATGTGGTTAGATCTCCAGACAACAATTATCTTTTATACCCTTTTCCTACTAAGTCATATTCTATAAAGTTTGACTACTACACTTTCCCAACAGATCTATCAGCACACGGTGACACAACAAGTATTCCTGCACGTTTTGATGCAGTGATAGTAGATGGAGCTACAGCTTTCGTGTATCAGTATAGAGGTGAGACAGCACAGTATCAGCTAAACTTTGCACGATATGAACAGGGTATCAAGAACATGCAGACCCTATTAGTAAACAAATATGAATACCTACGTTCTACATTCATACCAAGAACGCCAACAAACGTATTAGATTTAAACCCTAGAGTAGTATAGTATGCCTGATCTATCACAAGTACAACCTACAGCATTTAACTGTCAAGGTGGATTAGTTTTAAATCGTTCTACATTTATGATGCAACCCGGAGAAGCTTTAGAACTACAAAACTTTGAGCCTGATATTGAAGGTGGCTATAGAAGAATAAATGGGTTCAGTAAATACCTAAGTGTAGTAGTGCCACAAACAAGTTCTTCTAGTGAAAAAGTTTTAATGGTTGCAACCTTTGGTGATTTGGTAGTTGCAGCCAGAGGTGAAAAGATATTTAGTGGCACAGCAGGTGGCTCTAGTTGGACAGAACGAGACACTGGCAGAACAAGTGCAGGAACATACGCTTTTGAAAGATACAACTTTGATGGTAATGACAAGCTTATAGTAGTAGACGGAACTAATGCTCCTACATTTTTTAACTCAGCAATGTCAGCAACAGATGTAAGTAACAGTGACGTAGCAGGATCTAAGTTTGTGACAGCATTTAGAAGTCACATGTTTTACGCAGGTAAATCTACAACACCACAGACCTTAGTATTTAGTCAGCCTTTTGATGAGGATGCTTTTAGTAGTGGCAGTGGTGCAGGGACTATCAAAGTAGATGACACTATAACAGGACTAAAAGTTTTCCGTGATAATTTATTTATCTTTTGTGAGAATAGAATATTTAAACTGAGTGGCAGTAGTTCTAGTGACTTTGCCATATCTGCTGTAACAAGAGACATTGGTTGTATAAACGGTAGTACAATACAGGAATTTGCAGGTGACTTGATATTCTTAGGACCTGATGGTTTAAGAACAGTTGCAGGTACAGCAAGAATTGGTGACGTTGAACTAGGTACAATTAGCTCTAATGTGCAGTCTATATTTGATGATAATCTATCAAGTGCATCAGAGTTTCAAAGTGTGGTAATACCAGATAGAACTCAGTATAGAATATTTTTTACTAAAGATAGTGTGGCACAGAATAGCACAAAAGGTATATCGTGTGTTCTAAAGGGACAGGCATTTGAGTTTTCAGAACTAAGAGGTATAAGACCTGCATCTACAGATAGTTTTGTAAAGTCAGGCGATGTTATAGTTTTACACGGTGATTACTCTAATGGTTATGTATACAGACAAGAGCAGGGAAATACCTTTGATGGCACAGCTATATTAGCTAAGTACAGAAGTCCTGACATGACATTTGGAGATGCAGGTATACGAAAGCATATGCAACGTGTAGTTGTAAACTTTAAGCCTGAGTCATCCATAGATGCAGATTTATTTTTACGATATGATTATGAATCTAAAGACTCAGCACGACCTGCTGCATATGAGTTAGACTCACAAGATGTTGCAGCTATATACGGCACATCAACATACGGTACATCATCTTCTGTAGTTGGTACATATGGTGGTGCATCACAGCCACTGTTTAGACAGTCCGTAGAAGGTTCAGGGTTTGCAGTAGCACTAAGAGTAAATGACGGTGGAGAAACAGCACCGTATTCACTAAAAGGTTTTCAGTTAGAATATCAAGTAGGAGCAAGAAGGTAAATGGGAGCAACATATACAAGACAGTCTTCATACTCTGACGGTGATGTTATCACGGCAGCCCACACTAATGACGAGTTCAATCAGTTATTAGCTGCCTTTGCATCATCATCAGGACACACACATGATGGCACATCTGCTGAAGGTGGTCCTATCACGAAGCTACTAGGTAACACACTTACCTTTGGTGCAGGGACAGCAGGAACAGATATAACAGTAACCTTTGATGGTGAAACATCTGACGGTGTACTCAAGTGGATGGAAGACGAGGACTACTTTGAGTTCTCTGATGATATACTTGTAGCGTCCACAGAAAAGCTACAGTTCCGTGACACAGCTATATACATCAACTCTAGCACAGACGGACAGCTAGACCTTGTAGCTGATACAGAGATACAGATTGCAGCCACAACTATTGACATGAATGGTGCTTTAGATTTATCAGGCAACCTTACTGTTGGTGGTTCATTTACTTTAGGTGGTGTTGCCTTAACTTCAACAGCCACAGAGTTAAACTTATTAGATGGTGTATCAGGTTTAGTGCAAGCTGACTTTACAAAATTAGCTGCCGTAGATTCTACAGCTACTGAACTAAACATCGTAGATGGTAGCACAACAGCAGGTACAACAGCCGTAGTAGGTGGCGATGGTATTGTTACCAATGATGACGGTACAATGCGACAGACTACTGTTGATACCTTTGATACCTACTTGTCAGCTACAACTAAAACTCTTACAAACAAAACACTCACTACACCAGTAATTGCTGAAATAGATAATGCATCTGACATCACACTAGATGCAGGTGGAGATATAATTCTTGATGCTGACGGTGCAAATGTTATATTCAAAGACGGTGGCACATCTATACTAGACATAGCTAATAACTCTAGTGATGTAGAGCTTACAGTTAGCACTGCAGATAAAAACTTTGCTATAAAAGGAACAGATGGTAGTTCAGCCATAACAGCTTTAGACATTGATATGGCTCTCAATGGTAAGGCTACGTTTAGTGGTGACGTAGTTGTAACAGGTGACTTGACAGTTTCAGGTGATGATATCACTATGGCAACTAACACTTCAGGTAACATACTTGTTGCAGACGGAACAAACTTTAACTCCGTGGCTGTAGGAGACTTATCATCTATATCCACAGTGGCTAACGATGATGTCTTCCTAGCTGTAGACACATCAGGTGGTGGACTGAAGAAGATAACACGTAGCACAATCGTATCAGGTTTGGCTGTTGGTGGTGTGGCTCTATCAAATGTTGTAGAAGATACAACTCCACAGTTAGGTGGTGACTTAGATGTAAATGGCAACGGTCTTGTATCAACATCAAATGGTAACATTGCCCTAACACCAAACGGAACTGGTGTCGTTAGACTAGATGGCAACGTAGATATACAAAGTGGACTGATTGACTTAAAGAACAGTGGTGCAGTCTCCAAGATTAAATTCTACTGTGAATCAAGTAACGCACATGCTCAAACATTGCAAGGCGCACCTCACTCAGAAGCCGCATCAAACTCTCTAACACTACCAAGTACAGGTGGTAATGTTGACTTGGTTTCAACAGCTTCCACAGCTACACTCACAAACAAAACATTTGGAGACAACGTAAGCTTTGGTGACTTTAATATAACCAATGTAGGTGACATTGCAGTTGACTCCATTAGTGCTGACGCAACAGACATAAACGTAGCTGTATCTGACAACTCAGCCACAGCGTTTACAATCAAGCAAGGCTCTGATAATTACTTTGTAGTAGACACAGCCAACAGCAGTGAGTCTGTAGCAATAGGTACAGGCATATCAGGAACTGCCATAACATTAGGTCACAGCACATCTGAAGTAACTGTATCAGACAACCTAACTGTTACAGGTAACCTTACAATAAATGGAACAACAACAACTGTTGACACAACAAATACTACTGTAAAGGATAACCTACTAGGCTTAAACAGTGGAGCAAGCTCAAACTCTAACGATGTTGGTATCATCATTGAGAGAGGGTCAACAGGTAATGATGCTCTATTTATGTGGGACGAGTCAGCAGATAAGTTTGCACTAGGTACTACTACAGATAATGCAAGTAGCACAGGCAATCTAAATATGACAACAGGTACGCTTGTTGCTAACATAGAAGGTAATGTAACAGGGGACTTAACAGGAACAGCATCAACAGCTACAGTAGCTACCACAGTAACCATTAGTGACAATGAAAGCACAAACGAAGATAACGCTATCATATTCACCTCAGGTGGTGATGTAGACGGTGGTAACATAGGATTAGAATCAGATGGTGATTTAACCTACAATCCAAGCACAGGAAGGTTGACAGCTACACAATTATCTGGTACACTGCAAACTGCAGCACAAGCAAATGTAACATCATTAGGAACGCTGACTACCCTTACAGTAGACAATGTAATAGTTAATGGTACTACTATTGGTCACACAGATGACACAGACTTAATAACATTAGCAGACGGTGTAGCCACAGTAGCAGGTGAAGTCTCAATGACAACACTTGACATTGGTGGAACAAATGTAACCTCAACAGCAGGGGAATTAAATTTACTAGATGGTTCAGCTAAATCTACATCATCTATTACAGTAGCTGACTCAGATGCAATACTAATAATTGATGGCACAACTACAAAGCAAATACCTGCGTCAGACATAAAGACATATGCTTCAGGAGATTCAGCAACTAAAGGATTTGCCACAGCTATGGCAATAGCCTTATGATTGGAGAAAGATAAATGGCACAAGATTTTGAAAGAAACACTTCAAACGCTGTAGGAACAAGTGCAGCAACTTTACGTACAGCAAACTCAGATGATGCTATCGTGGGTATAACGATTGCAAATGTTCACACAGCACAGATAACAGTAGAAGTATATATTAATGATGGCTCAAATGATATACACATTGTCAAAGATGCACCCATACCTGTGGGAGGTTCGCTACAAGTTCTTGATGGTGGTGCAAAGATTGTGATGATTTCAGGTGATGCACTTAAAGTTAAAAGCAATACTGCTAGTTCAGCAGATGTTTGGGTATCTGCTGTTGACGCAATCAGTACATAGGAGTAACAATGCCTTACATTGGAAATGATTTAGCAACGCAGTTTCAAGCGTTTGCCACACAAACCATAACAGGTGACGGTAGTACAGGCTATACGCTTGATAGAGCCGTAGCAAACGGCAAAGAGCTTCTCGTGTACATCAACAACGTAAAACAGGAAGAAGGCTCTGGTAAGTCTTATACAGCGTCTGGTACGACAATCACATTCTCTGCAGCAGTAGCAAGTGGTGACTCATGCTATCTTGTATATATGGGTTCTGCACAACAAACAGTGACAGCACCTGCAGGTAGCATTGTGTCAAGTCAGTTCTCTAGTGCAGACCTTTCTTTAACAGGTAAGTTAGGCATAGGTACTACATCACCACAATCCAATCTTCATGTAACAGGTACAGCAAAAGTTGCAACAGGAACTTCTCAAGGCATACTTGGTTTAGGTGAAGGCAACGGCACAACAGTTAATGTCGGTCTTTGGCGAGGAGCTGCAAATGCTCCAACGTCAGATGGAAACTTTCTTAATTTAGGAGGTTATGACGGAATTGTTTTTGCAACAGGAAATGCTGCTATTGGTTCACAAACAGAACACATGAGAATTGATGTGAATGGTCACGTCACTAAGCCATTACAACCTGCGTTTATGGCAGAACCATCATCAACCCAATCTGATTTAGCAATTAATACATCAAACTTACAAATTAATTTTGGAAGTGAAGTGTTTGACCAAAACGGAGACTACAATACTAGCAATAGCACTTTTACAGCACCTGTAACTGGAAAATATCAACTTAATGTAAACGTATTTTTTGTGGATATAAATGCTGACTATTCTTATCTTTATCTTCAAATTAAAACATCTAATCGTAACTATAGGTCACAGATTCAACCTCAAGTTTTTGACAGTAATGGGGGTTTTAGTATGCAGATTTCTCATATTTGCGATATGGACGCATCAGATACAGCTACAATTACATGTCAATTACCAAACACAGGTTCAAACCAAACAGACGTAAACACATACTCACAATTTTCAGGCTATCTAGTCTGCTAATATGCCAATGCGAAACAACATACATTAAAGGAGGTAACAATGGCAAATCATACTAAATCAGTGGTCTTAACAGACCTACAACAACAAATACTATCTAACGACTTGTATACAGATACAGACAACGCAGGGTTGGACGCATGGATACAAGCTGCAGTAGACGGTAAAATAAACAACTGTTGGAAGAGGATGCAACAGGAGTGGACAACTAAGTTAATGAATGACTCATCTTTCACCGACCCAATCCCAAGCAATCAAGCTGACTTTGTAAAACTCGTTCTTGCACGAAGTGACTACAAGAACCGTAAAGCAAGAGATGATGCAAATAAAATAGGATAACTAAATGCCGTATATAGGAAAATCACCATCAGCAGGAGTTAGGCAACGCTATCAGTACACAGCGACTGCAGGACAGACTACGTTCACTGGCACTGACTTAGGCAATCTCACGCTGACATATACAGATAATAATTTCGTTGATGTGTTTCAGAACGGAGTCCTCTTAAAAGGTGGTACAACAGACTACACAGCTACGTCAGGTACATCCGTTGTGTTGACTACAGGTGCATCTGTAAGTGATGTCATAGAGATAATTGTGTATGATGTGTTCTCTGTTGGTAACTTTTTCAATAGAACAGATAGTGACAGTCGTTATGCACTAAATGAAGGTGGTGTGGTGTTTAACGAAACAAGTGCTGATGTAGACTTTCGTGTAGAAAGTAATGGCGAAGCAAATATGCTGTTTGTAGATGGTGGTAATGACAGAGTAGGTATAGGAACTACAGGAGGAAGTGGGGAAACTCTAACGGTAACAAAAACTGGTGCAGATGCAACTGTTCGTATTAATGGAGTAGCTAGTCAAGAAGCTGCTTTAAAACTACAAGGTAACAATACTGCTACTAACACTTTTAAGATTGCATCAGAACAAGACGATACAGGACTAACAATTCAGAAGTGGAATGGTTCTGCGTATGTAACACATATAGCTTCTGATGCTAATGGTCACGTCACTAAGCCATTACAACCTGCATTTTTGGCAACAGTTTCAAGCACAGATGTAAATAATTTATCAGTTGGTTCAGGTATAGATATTGTTCTGGACTCTGAAATATATGACAAAAATGCAGACTACAATCCTTCTACTGGAATATTTACAGCACCAGTTACAGGAACATACGCACTTTTTTTTAACACTAGAGCACAAGCTATACCAACAAATGTTGTTTGGTGGCTCTTCCAATTTACTACTAGCAATCGTGATGTAGGGCAATTAATATCACAAGATTTTAGTTCAGCTATAACATACTTTGGTCAGAATTTTGCCATGACATTTGACATGGATGCTAATGACACAGCAAAAATTCAGTACACCCAAAACAGTGGAACACAACAGGTAGACTTAAATTCAGGTTCAACATTTTTTGGGGGCTATCTAATAGGTTAAATGAGGAATAAACAATGACACGAAGTTTAATTAGAACAACTGGTGCAGAGGGACTGACACTATCTAGTACGTCACTTACAGTGGCTAATGGTCTAACAATGACAGATGGTGACATAGCTTTTGCTGATGGGCATGGGTTAAGTTTCGCAGCTACAGGTGATGGAAGTGGTACAGATAGCAGTGAACTTCTAGATGACTATGAAGAAGGTACATGGACACCTGCCTATACCTCCACTTCAGCAAGTTTCAGTTATAGTTCTCAATACGGAACATATGCAAAAGTAGGTGGTCTTGTATATGTTCAATTTTACTTATTAGCTGCTGCTAGTGGAACAACAAGTAATACGCTTACAGTAACTGGTTTACCATATGCTGTGGCAAATTTAAATTCACTTAATCAGAGTGGCGTAAGTCTTTGGTTTAGTGGAAGCACTGATGTAAATCCTTTATTTACTAATAGTCAAACAGCAATTACTGTATGGAAGAAGGGAGCAGTAGCAATAGCTACAGCAGATAATGTAAGTAATCATTATTTTGTGGGGTCAGGAGTTTACAGAGCATCATAAAAATTTATCAAGGTAGGATAGCCTTGATGGACAGTCCATTAACCAAAAGGAGAAAAAAATGGCAATAACAAAAGAAACAGTACAAGACAAAATAGAAGTCGTAGGTGACTTCAAGCACATACAAGTGCGAACAGCAACGGTGATAAAAGAGGATGGTGTTGAAATATCACGTTCCTTTCAACGTCATGTTGTAGCACCAGATAGCGACAGTTCTAGTGAGAGTGCTGACGTTAAAGCAATGGTGGCACAGTTTCATACTGATGCAGTAAAGAAAGCATACGCTGACTACTTGAAGAGTTTAGCATTATGAGCAAAGCAGCAGAGTTAGCAAACCTAATTGGCAACATCAACGCAGGGGGTGGTGGAGTAAACAGGAATGTCATCATCAATGGTGCAATGAACGTGGCACAGAGGGGAACGTCAAGCACAGGATTGGGTGCTGATGCAGATACAATTCCGACTTGTGACAGATGGTATCATTCGGCAGGAAACACAGCAGGGCGATTTACTATGACACAAGACAGTTCTGCTCCTAGTGGTTTTGCAAACAGTTTAAAACTAGCCTGTACTACAGCAGATACTTCTATAGCTGCGGCAGAATATTTTCTTTTACGTCAAAAGTTAGAAGGACAAAATGTACAGATGTTTGCTAAAGGCACAGCAGATGCTAAACCTTATGCTGTATCCTTTTATGTTAAAGGGAACGCAAGTGCTACTTATGTAGCCGAACTTATGGACAACGATAATAGTAATCGTCATGTTAATAAAACATTTAGTGTTACGACAGATTGGACAAGAGTAGAGTTAAGTTTACCTGCTGATACTACAGGTGCTTTAGATGACGATAATGCTAATAGTCTTGACCTTAACATATGGTTACACGCAGGTTCACAAAGAACAAGTGGCTCACTTCAAACAACATGGGGAGCATTAGCACAGGCTAATAGATGTGTAGGTATATCTTCATTCTTTGACAGCACAGATAGAACCTTCTTCATCACAGGTGTTCAGTTAGAAGTAGGGCAGAACGCAACAGAGTTTGAGCATGAGCCTTTTGAGAGGACGTTACATAAATGTCAAAGGTACTATCAAATTGGTAATCATAGACATAGACCTTTTGGTGATGATACTGGTAGTGGTTATTGTCAAGGGTGGTCTAATGTAGACTTTAGAACAAATATGAGAGCTGACCCAACTGTAACAATAAGTGGAGAATCACAACTTGGATTTAGAGTGAATACAGACTCTTTTACAGCTTATACATGGTTTGTAAATTCTGGTAACGAACATTTTGACTGTGCATTTAGTTATATTGCAGGTTCAGAACTATAATAGGTGAATTATGGAAATTAAAGAAGCAAAATATTTTAACGACCCAGATACTAAAAAACCCACCTCTATTAATGTTGTTGATGTTAATGATGTTAAGTGGGGAGTACCAATAGACCCTGCTAACTCAGACTACGCAGATATACTAGAGCAAGTAAAGAAAGGCACACTGACTATCAAGGACGCTGACTAGCATGTTTGACCCAATCACCATATCAGCAAGTGTTAGCGTAGCATCTGCAGCTTTTAGTAACATCAAGCGTATGTTTCAGGCAGGGCGAGACTTGGAAGCCATGTCACAGGACTTGTCACGGTGGATGGGAGCAGTCAGTGATGTAGACAACGCACACAACTCTGCCAAGAACCCATCAATGATACGTAAGGTCTTTGGTGGTGGTAGCATAGAACAAGAAGCCATCGAAGCATTTACTGCCAAGAAGAAGCTAGAAGAACAACGCTATGAGCTAAAACAGTATCTGATGTTCACTCACGGAAGTAAGTCATGGGACGATTTGCTACAGATGGAAGGGCAGATACGCAAGAGAAGACAGAAAGAAGTGTATGACAAACAAGTGTTCAGAGAAAAGGTTATAACATATGTCGCTCTTACAGTGGTTCTTACTATTGGTATTGGTGTTCTGGGTGGGTTTGTATACGGTCTTATGGGGCTTGACAGAGGATGGTTCTCCTAACTGCGTAAGAAAAGATGGTGGACAGTATACGTTTGAGTGGCTTTGTGCAGACCAATATGGTACAATAACTTTAGCACAAGCTGATAACATCAAGAACTGTTACACCTGCTTCCTCAAAAAATTTAGTGACTGGACATGGGATCAAGAGAAGAGAAAAGGTATACGTGAAGATCCAAAGTATATCACATGCCGTAGATACAAGAGAGCGCAAGCAAAGAATGGACAGCAGGTCTGTTTGTACAAGGGAGCAAACGATACATATACACTGGTAGTAGAAGGGAACTGCCCCAATGAGTATCGTTGCAAATATGACCCAAATGGTCAGCCACCCAACATAGATAGTGTAGTAGACTCACTCAACGATAAGTTTAAGAGGTAACGATGGAAATAGAACCAGTAATGTTTTGGAACTTGATACTAACTCTAGTGATAGCTCCTGCACTGTGGACATTCCGTAGCATGATGCTAGAGGTGAAGAGACTAGACATACTACTCAATAAGACAAGAGAAGAGTATGCATCAAGGTCAGAGGTGAAGCAGGAGATGCACGGAGTAATGGAAGCATTACATAGACTAGAAGATAAACTAGATAGAGTATTAAGTAGAGAGAGCAAATGATTCAGTTTCAAGGATTCAAACCGTCAGGCATAGAAAAGATAGCCAACGCTATGGGATTTCAGGGAGAAGAGAAAGACTTTAAAAAGTTTTTAGAAGACAATCCTGACAGACAGGCAGAGATGATGCGTTATCAAGACATGGCTCGTAAGATGGTAGAGGGTGGTCTTGCTAAAAAAATGCAGGTAGGTGGCACTATAAGTAAAGTTGCAGCCAAAAGAGTGATAGACCCTAAGTTACCTTCAGGTGCTGCTATAAACCCCAGAGGTGTGCCACAAGGAGATACAGGTCAGAATATACCTACACAGTCAGGTCAGATAGGAACTACACCTATGGCAGGTGGAGTAGGTGCTAAAACAAAAGAAGCTATAGTATCAGATCCTAGACGTAGACCCATGTTTCCGTTTGCAGATATTATGGAAGACCCTGCACCTCGTATGACAGAGGAAGACAGAAGAAAAATGGCAGAGATGTCAGATCCTAGACAAATGGTTCTACAATCATCTATGCCAAGACTAAGTGGTATAGAAAGAATGAGTGCTGACACAAAGTCAGAAGAAATACAAGCAACCACTGACGCAATAAATGCATCACAAGTAGACCCGACAGATCCACGAGGTAAAGTAAATGCAGCCGAAGCTACAAAGTCGGCTGTATCAGATTTAGATGCAGCTCAAGGAACAGCTATCAAACTAGAGAACCCTATGCAAAGAGAAGTGCAACAGGGAGAACTTATAGACGGTGTAGCTAACGCAGAGAAAGCATCTAAGTTCAACGAACAGATTCAGGCAGCAACAGCCACACCATCAGAGAAAGCTACAGTAGCAGGACAACTAGCTACACTAACAGCAGACTTTGACGCAACTAATCCACCATCGTGGGCATCAGGAGCTTTACGAGGTGTACAAGCCATCATGGCTCAACGAGGTATGGGTACGTCTAGCATAGCAGGACAGGCTATGGTTCAGGCAGCCCTAGAGTCTGCACTGCCTATAGCATCAGCCGATGCAAAGACACAGGCATCCTTTGAAGCACAGAACTTATCTAATAGACAGCAACGTGCAATGCTTGCTGCAGAACAACGTGCCAAGTTTATGGGCATGGAGTTTGATCAAGGCTTTCAAGCAAGAGTTATGAATGCTTCTAAGATAAGTGATATAGCCAACATGAACTTTAATGCAGAACAACAGATTGCATTAGAGAATAGTCGTATGGCTAACACTATGAATCTCAACAATCTTAGCAATAGACAGGCAATGGTTATGGCTGAAGCAGGTGCTTTGGCTAACATGGACATGGCTAATCTAAACAATAGACAGCAGTCAGCCGTAATGAATGCTCAGACATTTCTACAAAGAGACATGGCTAATATGTCTAACAAACAGCAAGTAGAAATGTTTAGAGGACAGCAGAGGGTGCAAGCACTATTTACAGATCAGGCTGCAGAAAATGCAGCTCGACAGTTCAATGCATCAAGCCAGAATCAAGTAGATCAGTTCTTTGCACAGCTACAGACACAGACATCCCAGTTCAATGCGTCACAGGCTAATGCACATGCACAGTTCAATGCAGGAGAAGCAAATGCTCTATCTAAGTTTAACAGCGAGATGCAGAACCAACGTGATCAGTTCAACGCAAAGAACCGACTGATCATAGATCAGAACAACGCACAGTGGAGAAGAGAGATAGCTACAGCCGATACGGCAGCAGTGAACAGAGCTAACGAACTTAATGCTACTGCTCTACTCAATATGTCTAACAGTTCATACAACAACCTGTGGCAGTACTACAATGACGTTATGGAGATGTCATGGGAAAGCACAGAAAATGAAAGACAGCGTGTAGTATCTATGGCTATAGCACAATTAAATTCAGAAACACAGCGAGAACTAGGCGAGTTAAAAGCTGACTACGATTCCTCTGTAGGATTTGGTAGTCTTGTAGGCACATTCTTAACAGCAGGTAAGGACAGTGTCGTAGGTAGTTTATTAAGTGGACTTTAATAATGGCAGATTATAACCCAACTAACCCTGCATTTGATGCAATGCTAAACTTAGAAAACATAATAAAGAATATGAAACCTAAGAAGCTAGAGTCAGAAGCCATACCCAAAGGCTTGGTCAGTAAAAGAAGCTCAGATGTAGATGTTAAAGAAGCAAAGAAAGACGGAAGATTACAGATAGCAAAGTACGTTGAGATCCTTAGGAAGATCAGAGAGGAAAATAAAGAAGCATGAGACAAAGAGAAGTACAAGTAGACGCACCTATTCCGGGAATGAGCCTGACTGCTCCTCTTGGGGGTAGACCTTGGCAACAACCACCACAAATGTCTTCTGTAGAAGAAGCAATAGATTACTACCTGCCAAAACTTATGGACAGAGAGTTTCTACCAGAGCTACTAACCATAGTAGAACTAGGTGTGCCACTAACTACCATAGCCAATTCATTTCAACTAGCATCCGTCATGGAGGGTAAGCACAGCATTGATATAGGTGTGCTAGTATTGCCTGTGCTAGTAGAGATGATGATAACGATAGCTGAAGCTAATGAGGTAGAGTATGTGTCAGGCATGGAGAGATCAAAAGAGGACAAGCTGTCTAATGCACAGGTAGCCCTAGCAAAGAAGAAAGGCATGTTGGGTAAGATAGAAGAAGACGAACAGCCTGAGGAGATGCCAATGCCAGAACAACAACAAGAAGAAGAAGAACCAATGGAAGCTCCTACTATGGGCTTGATGTCAAGAAGGGAAGATATGTAAAATGAGTTTAGGTGGATTCGCACAAGGTTTAGCTACGTCCTTTCAAAGGGCAGAGGACAGATACCAAGACAAAAAGATGCGAGAAGAAGCTCGTGCAGAAGCTAGGCTTGCTCGTGCATCGGCTCAAGCATTTCAAGAGAAGATGTACACTCGTAGACAAAAAGATGACTATATGAAAGACGTGATGAGTTATCAATCTGAACTAAAGGCTATATTCGGCACAGACAAAGAAGGTATGCAGATGGTTGCAGCTGTTATGCCTATGGGTCAATATGGTGTTGAAATGGCTAAGAACTATCAGAAAGTAGCTAATGAAAGAGGATTTAGTAAAGAAGAGTTTAAGGGTATGTTTGAAATAATGTACCCCGATGGAATTGACTCTGAAACATATGGAGATGTAAATCTAAATAATATCGCCAAAGGTATGGAACAATATAGATTTGCTAAAGAGGGCGATCCAAGAGATCCTGTAACAGATCTTGGCTTTAAGTTTAAACCGTTGCAAAAGAAGAGACAAAAATTTACTGAGTTAGCCAAAGGCACTACAGAGGGTACTATAATAATGGGTCAGGCTTATTTAAATGATCTCTTGATAGAAAAAAGTAGAGGTAAAAAAAATGCAGATCTAGATAAAGATATAGAAGAGACTAAAAAATTTGTAGAAAAGTTTGAAGCTATCCAACAAAAGGAACAAGAAGCTGCCCTAGCACTCGCCACTGCTAAAAGCACTAAAAGTGGTAACGAAGCAAAGGCAGGGTTGTTAAACTTTTTAGAGGGCAGTATGAACTCAATAGCTGCAAAGTCTGTTGAACCTATTTATCAAGAAAAACTAGAAAACAAAATAATATTTAAGCTAAAAGGAACATATACTCCTAAGTTGTTTGGGGATTTAAAAACAGCCGAAGCTCTTGCTAGAACTAAATTAGATAATCTAACAAAATCAGAAACTTTTAACAATATAACTTATAGGAATACGGCTATTTCTGCAACTAATACTGAAATTATATTACCACAACAGCAGGTATATCAAAGACTATTAGAACAAGCAGAGGATTCTTTTTCTCCAGACTCACAAAAAGGTAAACTACAAATCTCAGGATCATTGAACACAGCTATATCTCAAGCTCCTGTAAGTTTACAATCTACAGGAAAATTGCCCATAGTAAATTATGTTAACTTTGATGGTAAAAGTCCTGCAGAATATAAAAAATATTTAAAAACAATATTAAAAAAGAATGAGTTTTATGCAGTGCCTAATTTTAGAACTGATGACACTGGAAAGTTGGTGGTGGATTATAGTAAAAAACCTGTATTTGCGATGCATCGTGGTTTTGTGACTGATGGTAAAGAAGATGAAAGTAATCCACTCGGACTGTTAGTACAAAGAATGCCTAAATTTATACCGTCCCTAGCTATAGCAGAAGAGTAAAATATGGAACAAAATCTAGTGCAAGAAGATGATGGGTCTTTTGTTGAAGCTTTAAAGAATCAACAGTCTGCAGTATCGGATCAAATCTCAACAGATGAAAAGGAAGAAGAAGATATTGATGTTGAAAGTGATCCTAGTGTTGAAGCTTTTACTGCTCCTAGTAGCTCGGACTTTGAAGACGCAGAGGTTACTCTACCTGTCGATCAACAACGACCTGTTGTAGAAACATTAGACGGACAAAAGAATAATACCCACCTAAGAGATGAAGTAGAAGAAGAACAATCAGATAGATCTCTAATAGGTAGAGCATATGATGACGTTACAGGGTTTTTTACAGATCCTGTAGAGATGCTGTCTACAGTTCCAAGAGCCGTATCAGGTGGACTTGGAGAAGTGACGCAATTCTTTGGTGATCTTGATTTAAAAAGACAACAACTAACAGGGACTCTCCAGTTTGATCTTGGAGAGGATCAGAAGTTTAATATTTCTGATTTATTTCAAATTCCAGAATATAAATCTCCAAGTGAAGTAAAAAAAGAAGTAGAAACTAACCAGTATAATAGTGTCTATTACAACATATCGGATAAATTAGAACAGGCAAGAGGTGTCTTTCCTGAACCTGAAACTACGACAGGTTTGTTAGCAGAGGAACTATTAAAGTTCTTTGTTGGTATGAAGGGTGTGGACAAAGTAACTAAGTTAGGGTCAGGACTCAAGGGTCTATATGTAAACAGTGCTATAACATCTGCAACATTTTTTGATCCAGAAGAAGAATGGTTAGCCAATACACTAAACGAGTTTAAGTCTGTAGCTCCATACATACCTGATATTATGGTATCGTCAAAAGATAAAGGTGATTTTGAAAACAGATTAGCAAAAGCCATAGAGTCAAGTGCTTTGATAGTTCCTTTTCAGATACCTGCTTTGGCAAAGGTGCTACGTAATACTTTTGATCATCTGAATAATATTCGTAAGGGTAGAGTAGAGCTACTAAAAGAGGGGGCTGTTTCTGAAACTACCCGAAAAGCATTAGACAAGTCTAGAGAAGCTCTCATGGGGACAGATGTACCACCGAAAGTAGAGTTACTAAATGGTGTTCTAATAAAGGCAGGAGAAAAGGGCGAGAGAATAAAGAGAGCTAGAGCTAAAGAGATAGGCATAGAGCTAGAAAGAAAAGCTCAGAATGCTAAAATAGCTGACGAAAATAAAGAGATGTACAATAAGTTGGTTGATGAGTTTGAAGAGGGGCTTACAGTAAACAGAGGTAACATGCTCAAAGCAGGTGACGATGGATTCTTTACAGTGACAGACATGGTGTTTGGACGTAAGGTCATCAACATGGACAAGATAAGACAAGCCAAAGATGAAGCACTACAGCCTGAAGCAGTGAAGAGTGAAAAGAGTATGATAGGTAGGGCTTCTAAAGAAATAACTATGGAAGGATATGAATCCACAGACAACATAACATACTTAGATGCAGATACTGTAGCCGAAATGACAGCAGAGGAAGTGTCAGAGATGTCTCAGAGAGTTCTAACTACAGAAAACATAGAAGCTCTGACAACCGTGGCAGCAGAGCTAAAAAAGATAAGACCCGACCTATGGAACGATAAGAAAACTGTAACTAAAAATATATTTGATCTTGTTGTTAAGAATGCTGATGAACTTTCTGTCAATAATGGAGAGCATCCTCTATGGAAAGCACTAGATAAAGCAGGTATGTCCTTTGAAGACTTTGTTGTGTCTAACTTAGGATCTGCAAGTGAAGCAGGTAGGATACTAAATAAGTATTCGCAACTAGCGAAGAGAGTAAAACCTAAATCTATCAGACAACAGGAAGAACTAGATGCTATGTTGAAGAATGAGAACAATATTGTAAATTATTTTAGAAGAGGAGAAAACATAAGACGAGGACTACTCGTGTCTCAGGTAGCAACTGCAGCCAGAAACTTACAGTCGGGTCTGTTACGAACACCTGTAGAAGCAGTCAATAATATTATGGAAACTGCAATGTACGACCTATCAAGGGGTAAGCTTATTAGCAACAGGGTGTTTAAACGTGCAACATGGCAGGATAGTTTGAGTGGTCTACGATACATATATACTGACAGAAGAACTGCACAGGAATATACAGACTATATCTTAGAGAATAAAGATCTGAAAAAGTTTTACGATCAGATGTATAACACAATCAACGAGATACAATTGAATCAGGGCAAGGGTACTGGTACAGGTATGGACAAGGCTCTTACTAAGATAGAAGACTTCACACAACTACTCAATACTCCAAACAGAATGCAAGACTTCATGCTAAGACGTGCAACATTTTTGTCAGAAGCACAGAGATTATTCAGGCAGAGATGGGATATGGATTTAATGGAAGCCCTAGACAATGGTAGACTCAAAGACATATTACGAGATGCATCCGATCTAAATAAGAACATGGTCAAAAAAAAGTTTGTTCGTAAGTATAAGAAAGGTATGAGAATACCTGTAGGCAACAAAGTAGGAGACACCTACGAGGTAGAACAACTCGTTCCTGAGTCTACTGCTATGGAAATCTTTGCCGATGCTACAGAGAGAGCATTAGATGTAACCTATGCAGGATCACCTGAGACAAAACTAGGTCAAACTTTTGCAAACTTTGTGACAAAATATGGCTTAACTGTCATAGCCCCTTTCCCACGATTTATGGCAAAAAGTATAGAACTTATGGCTGAAAACTCAGCAGGGGCAGCCGTACCTCTTGTAAGAAGAATGACAGAAGTAGGTAAGATGGGTCTTGGAAAAGTTGGAGTAGGCAAAGGGGGAAAACTAAAAGCTCTTACTGAAAGAGAGAGTCGTATGATCTCCAGAAATATAACAGGTGTGGCAGGTATATATGCAGCGTCACAAATGTTAGACGAGACAGGTATGTTTGGAGAGAACTATAAACTTGTTCCACTGGGAGATGGTAAGGTGTTAGATGTTACTCCTCTGTTCCCACTTAGACAGTTCTTCATGCTAGGGTATATAGGAAAGCAGTGGGCTAAAGCTAAAGAGGATACTAACTCGGTGGATGCAGCCATAGAAGCATTTGTAGAAACATTTCCTAGAAGAGAATGGGCAGAGACATTCTTAGGATCAGGATTCAGAGTTGGTGTAGGGGGAGAGATACTTGATGAGTTTTCAAGATTGTTCTCTTCAGAAGATTTATCCACAAAAGAAAATCTAGGAAGACAACTTGGTGGGGCTGCAGGTAATTACTTCTCTTCTTTCTTTGTACCACTCAATCAAATATTAGATGGACAAAGAGCATTGGGATCTAGAGGTACTGTGTATAAAGAGTCTGCTGTAAATCCAGAGCTAGTTCCTAGCTTTTGGGAGTCTTTTGCTAATGGAGCAATTAAGCCATTCAAGAGATATGATTTAAGACCACATGTAGAAGACACACTGCCAGTAAAACAGGATATATTTCAAGAAAAACGAGAAAGAATAGGGTCTGGATTTAAAGTTGCTCTAGGTTTAAACCTTTTCTCTCAAGATAGTGATGAGGGTAGATTCATGAATGCTCTAGGATTTACTAAGTTTGATCTGAGTAGTAAATCTCGTGTGCCAGAGATAAAAAACTTTGAGAATGAAGTTATAAGAAGGATCTTACCATTTGTAGTTGAAGAAGCTATGGGGCAGGTGGCTCAAAAAGAGCTAGAGTACGAGCAAAATAGGGAAGCCCTATCTCAAACTGAAAATATCTTTACTGATTTTAGTGTACAATCTAGAGACTCTTATGTTAAGACAGAGGTTAGATCTTTTATAGAGGATCTAGTGAATGTAGTTAGAGGAAATGAGGAGACAATAGGAATACTGGATGATAAGGATAAAGTATTAGAACTCATGGCTATGACAAAGTACAGAAAACTACCCATGAATATACGAGACAAAGCTAATAATGCTTTTGCGAGGACAAATAAAAGAAGACCTTTTAAATATTCAGATGAATTGTATAAGAATATATTCAGGGACTATGACACTTTTACTGATGAAGAAAAAGCTGTGGCTGAATATAACATGAAACTAAAAGATCTTCTTGAACTTGGTGGTATAGGAGAGGAGCTAAAGAAAGCTCAAGGTGAAATGAGAAGAGATCTCAAGAAATAGCTTTCTTTATTACCTCTCGTATCTCCCTCAAACTTTTCTCACACTCTCTTAGTCTGTAGTTCATCTCTGTGAGAACTTCTAGCATTGTCTTGGGTTCTCTGCTTCTTTTGTCCATGAAATCCTTTGCTTCTTTTTCTAAGTCCATCTCGTCCTCTATGTATGTTATCATAATAGGCTGTGTTAAAGCCACGTTCCCACTCTCTATATAACATAGTGTCGGAACTATAGGGGTTGCGAATCTTTCCATATATAAATGCATCGTAGCCTTTCATCCACTGTATCTTCAGTGGTGCATCGTGCTTACCTAGACCACGTTCCTTTCTGGATAAGTGTCTCATGTCAAATCTCCCTCTGTAACAAACTTACTTCTTTCTGAACACCCTATAAATAAAACAACGGCATCTCCACCTTTCTTATCTAGGTGATCCTGTAATGTTTTATTAATGTGAGTGTTGTATGTCTGTAAATATGACACACACTCTTCATTAGTTTTAAATGTCTCACCCTTGTACTGAATTACCTCAACAATACCACCAATTAATATTGTTGCATATATTAATACTGCTCCCATGTTATGCTCCTATGTCTACAATCTCACAGTTATCCCCTGAACAAGCAAAGGTCTGTGAAGATTTTGTGTTATCTTCTTTTTCATAAGTCGTAAACTTATTCCAATCAATATGAGTGAACTTACTGCTAAAATCATTGTATACAGCTTCTGTGCAATCCTGATATGGTGCTTGCTGATAAGTATGATCGGAGTGTGGTAGAAAAGAAACACCTGACATCTCGTCAAAATGTTTGAATACAAATGCTCCCACTTCCATCCATTCTTCATCACGCACTGACACGGTAACAGAAGGTTTATGCTCACACCAATGTCGCTGATAGAGAAGCCACATCTCTAGCTGTTCGATGGCTGTCATATCATTCCTAACTACAGATTTCTTTGGTGACTTCATAGGAAAGCTAAATACTGTCTGTGTATCTGGCTTCATAAAGTCTGGCTCGTTAGGTATCTTACTGTCAATCATGAACTGTGTGAGAGGATCTTTATTATCACCACGCACAGTCCTAACGTAAAAAGAGCTATGACGAGGGTGTATGCCACTGCTTGAGTCAACAAGTTGCGATACTGTTCCACTTGGTTTGACACACGTAATTGCTGTGCTTTGTGGAATACTGAAGATAGCTGACCATTCTTTGTTTGTTTCAACAGCAACTTCTCTGAGTGCTGTGAGGGTTTTTTCAAGCCCATGTTTTCTCCCATTCGTTAATTCATTATCCATTATACCTGTAAGGCTAACACCAAGAAGTCTTTCTTCTTCTGTATTCTTCTGCCATATCTTTCGTAGGTATGGAAACTTAGTAAGAGTAGACTGTGCTGTGCCAAGTATGGTAGCCAACATAACTTTTCTCTTTAGATCATCAAACTTATCCTTCTCTCTTACTACAACCTCAGTAAGATTACAGAACTGGTAGGGTCTGAGAATAATCTCACTGCAAGGATTACAACCAAAGTCATAATCTGGATCTCTCCTGCCAAACTTACTTGCCTGTTCCTTGGCTGACAGCCTGTTAAATATACCACGTTCTCCCGACTTAGATTCTACAAGAGATGTCCACTCACGTAAGAATGTTTCTCCATCAGGCTTGGCTGTATAAACAACAGAGTTATTTGATAGTGCCATCTGTGGTGCAGTCTCCCACCATTTACCTGACTTGGCATGTCTCATACGTTGGTCTGAAAGGTTAGATAAACTAATCATAGCAGATCTACGCACACCACCAGAGACTACAACTTCCCCAACCTTACACATTAAATTATGACAGTCGTAGCTAGACAGTTTACGTCCCTCATTCTGACGAAACAACGCTACTGTAAAGTTAAACAGATCTATAAGAGGGGCAGGACCACTGGCTCTACCACCAAATACTTTTAGTCTAGCTCCTGCAGGTCTTACTTTTGACATGTCCCATACAGGAACTTCACCCATATACAGGTGTCCTATGAGCTTGCGTAGTGATCTTGCCCATCCTTCTTTGCTGTCCTGTACTTGTATACATGTGTCAACGTGATCCAACTTCTGTGGTATCTCTGGTAATTGATCTACGTATTGTCTCTCGACAGAAAATCCTACACCTGTACCACATAATAATATATACATAGCTTCATCAAAAGCTTTTGGATCGTCCACAGGAAGATAGCTACAGTTGTACCCTGCTGTGTTGTCCCTCTCCAAAGCAGAACCTGCAGTCATCAATGCTCTCATGGACGGCATAACTTCTAGCTTAGTTATAGCATCTTTTATCTGCACCAAAGGAAGATGTCCCTTAACTTTCTGTGACATGTATGATACGTACCTATCTACAGTTTCTTCCCATGTCTCTCTTCTATTCTCTTCGTCTATCCACCTAGCATATCTAGATATTGCAATAAATTTTTGATAATCGTTCATGTTATTCCTCCAATGTTATTCGTATGTTTTTAACTTTTAGCCCATCAATATCATAGATAAACTCTTCTAATGCTTGTTGTATCTCTTCACTAGGATCACCGTCAGCAGGGACAGGGTAGTCATCCTTGTCTAGATTAAGGGTGAGATATACTTTAACAACCATCACTATAGTCGCTCAGTCCTTCAAGCAGATCAAGTTGCCCTGAGTCTGTCTCTTGCTGATTCTTTATCTCTATCAGTCTACTAAGATACCACTGTGCTTTCTCTAAGTCCTGCACACCGTTCTTGTATCGATATCTCCAAAGATACTTGATAATATTACCCTGCAAATAATATTCGTATCCTTCACCTGTAGCTGACTGAATAGCTTCAATGCACTCGACACCATACTTGTTGTAGTGTGGTGGGCTATTGACCATATCCTTATCCTTACAATTATTCATTTCCCATTTTGCCATATCATGAACTCCCATTTAGTTTCTCTTTCATTGATTTAAAGTCTACTCTAATTACGTTGCCGTGTCTACTAACAATTTCAGGTTTCATCTCGTCATCCATTTCTTTTCTAACCATCTGATAAACTTTCTTTGACCACTCCTCGTCTGTTCTAAGTAAGTCAATACCAACGAGACACATTCTTGCAAAGAACATAATATCAGTATAGTCTCTGTCTGATAGAGGGTTATTCACAGAATCTAATACCTGTAGGTGTACATCTCCTGTCCAATTCTTCTGACGATCAAGTATAGGCTTCATGCGTATGATTATATCCTGATTATCTAGCTTAAAATGTAAATCTTTAAATCCATCTTGTGTCATTCATATCTCCTTATAATCTTTTTTCCTGTGAACTCTATGAACACAGGGTGTTGTTTCTTTTTACGTTCCTTCAACCAATCCTCTGGTATAATTCTGTCGTGATATTTTAAGTTGTTCTTCTCACACCACATACCATAGGTAGTCTTAGAACCCTTCTGTAATTTTCTTCTGCTACTTGTAAACACAAAACGTATGTCTAGCTTGGGATGTTGTTGCTGTATACACAGATGCTTTCGCCTGTCTGCTACTGTAAACAGTCCCTTAGTCTCTATTATTATACCGTTAGGTAGCACAAAGTCAGGTGTGTACTGTCTGTAGGCTAAGTCTTCCCACTCTATCTTGATGCCCTCATAGATATATTTAATCTTTAGTTCATCAAGATACTCTGAGAGCTTAACCTCAAGCCCACTACGATAGCCTAACCTACGTGCTACCTGATATTTCTTAGAAGAGTATAACACCTACCATCGCCAGACGGAGTTCATCTGATCTACGTATGATGTAAGATTCTTATAAGGCACACGCTTATACCCTAAAGCTTTTAGCTCTTCTGTCACGGCATCTTCAGCAGACTTCCGTGCTTCCATAGCAATACGCAGCCCCTCTAGCTTCCTGTTCTTATAGGCTTTCTTCATGGACGCTAGTCTAGTCTCCATAGTTTTGATCTTCTTCTCCATTTCTTCTAGTGTTGCTGTTGTCTCTGTCATAGTGTTGTCTCCTTTCCTATTTTAATGTATGAAACAATCTTTGGAATCTTTGCTTGTGATACTAGTGAAGGTATCTCTTGCAAGTTCTCCCAACAGGCATGTTTGTATCTACAAAAAGAACATGTCTTAGTTAGAACCTTGTTGCCTGTAGGCTTTCCTCTGAATGTTTCTTCTACTGGTTCAAAACATCTTTTAAACTCGTTACTTTCTACTACGTCTAAGTTAGAAGATAGCTTGTCTATCTCCTTTGTCAAGTCTAAACCGTCAGCAGGTACATATTTAAAGTTTCCGTTGGCTTTATTTATGACCCACCATCCACCTGCTCTTTTGTTGGTAGCCTGTGCATAACCTGCAAGTTGTCCTACATATCCAAAAGGATCTTCTGATGCAAGGGTATCAAAAGATTCAAACTTGTTTTTGTAAGACCAGTCAGACGCAGACTTGATATCGTCAACAGCATCGTCCATGACTATATCGTATGTACCCTCAATCTTTTTATCTATCTTGAGTTCCATACTTACTTTCTTGGAATCCTCATAGGCAACACCTGCCTGTCTAAGCAACCCTTTGAATACAGCTTCAACTATATCCCCTAGCATCATATTCATGATAAAGTTTTTAGGGAAGGGCAGTGCCTTCTCTGGCTGATTCTTCTCAAACCAAAGCTGACAGGTAGGTCTACCTATATTAGACATGCGTAGTCTAAATTCTTTCCTTGAGTTTTGTGAGCCAAGCTGACGGTGCAGGGCTTCTTTTACATCTTCGGCAATCTTATCAATGTTTGCGTCAGACAATACCCTTTCACCGTCAGTGGCTTCACTCAAGAACCGATGCAGTGTTAACTCTGCTTTGTGGTTCATCGCTACTGAACCTTTCCTTCGGATGTTATATCGATAAAGGACTCAACAAGTTCCTTATCTACACCCTCGTGGTTGTGGGCAAGCTCGTTGTGCTTACCTATCACCCACTGATTCACACCCTGTATCCAAGACTGAAAGCTGACAAAATGTTCTTCATCAGCAGGAACAATCTTCACCTTGTTAGATACATCCAGAGAGGACTTAGTAACGTAGAAGCTATTACCATTCGGTAACTTTCTCTCACTGGTTTCTACCTTAGTAAAAAACTCCAAAGATTTTACACCAAGCTGTGAAGACTTAGCCACTATAGCGTCAACGTCCTTAGATGACTCCACGTTCTGTACGTCCCAAACAAAAGGGACAATGCCAAGGTCAGCATCCACAAGATCATTACCCTCTTGCTTCAATGCACCGTCAAAGTTTGCAAGACCAAGCACAACTCTAACCTCTTTGACAGATCGGATTAAAGCTTTCCTGTTGTCAGGCAAGGCATCAAAGTCTTCCTTTGCCATGAAACCAGATGCTCTACCACAGTTGTAGCCACCATCTGTGTCCTTAACATCCATGTCTCTAAGACCTTTCAGACTGTCCGTCATTATAGTCCTGACAAAGTTGTTCTTAGATGTGTCCCATCTCTTGTACATAAACCTTTGAAAGAAAAGCCTGTACTCAAGGTTCTCCTTAAAATAAACACCACCTTCATCAGGCATCTCTATTTTAAAAGATCCACCAGAAAGCTTTTCGATATTCACTTTCTTACCTTTGATCTCCTCAGTACCCATGATTGCACTGTTGTGTATCTTTAGTCTGGGCAATGTAACTCCAGAGGACTTCTTCTCTGTAGGCTGTTGCGTCATTCCCATAGCTTTCGCTATCATTTCAGGGCTGTCATTTAGTGTTACTATATTCATATATTATCTCCTTATAGTTAAAATGTGTTATAGTTATATCATCATACATCTTTAGTGTCAAGCCAGTTGTCACCTATTTTTGCATCTAATTTTAGGGGAACATTAAAGTCTATATTCCAACGAGTATCAATGATATTCTTCATAGAACTGTTAATACTATTTACTATTTTTAGAACGTCATCCACTTCGTCAGGATGAACATCTATTACTATTGAATCATGCACAGTATTCACTATGCAACTATCCATGTGCATGAGCATATTATCTATAGTCATGAGAACTAGTGGTACTATATCTGCCGTAGCAAATGCTTGTACAGGATAATTCTTTATCTGTGTGAAGTGTGACACAGTGTTGTTGCCACGTCTTACAACGTCAGGGAATGCAAACGATCTACCAGAGGGTATCTTGATGCACCCTGTCTCTAGTGCTTCCTTGGCTAGAGTCTTGTGCCATTCTGCTACACCCTCGTACTTTGAATTAAACTGCTCGTAGTAGGACGCTTCTGCTTCTGATCTACCAAAGCCTGTCGCTCCATACAGAGGGGCAAACGTATGTGCCTTTGCTTCCTGTCTGGATATGGGCTGTCCTGCATCAGTAATAACCTGTGCAGTATAGCTGTGTACATCGAACCCATCCTCTATCTCCTTGATAGCTGTAGCGTCCTGTGACAAATAGGCAGCAGTCCTAAACTCTAGCTGTGCAAAGTCAGCTTCAAGTATCTTGCCACCTTCCCATCTAGACACAAAGATCTTCTTCACAGGGAACGTACCACCTCTGGGCATGTTCTGCATATTAGGATCTGCACCACTGAACCGTCCTGTAGATGTACGGTGCTGTAATAATCTAACATGTAGCTTACCATCAGGCTTGGTGTAGGTAGATATACCCTCTACAAACGAGGACAGGTATGTCTCTAGTGCAGACAGTCTACGTACACGCTTGAGAAACAACTCTGCTTTAGTGTTCTTACTACGCTTTGCAAAGTGTTCTAGTATCTCAAGGTTGATCTTGTTTGTACTAAACCCATTGGCACTTACCCACTTAGCTGTAGGTGGGCTGAACTTCAGACCTGCTATCTGA
>JACLAA010005380.1_pt1 | contig 26599 bp, 16 predicted proteins | sample 8027891 | NCBI WGS metagenome assembly JACLAA01 (sample SAMN15724900, study PRJNA655200) | protist metagenome | isolation source: fluorescence activated cell sorting (FACS) single amplified genomes of... | place: Spain: Blaines Bay Microbial Observatory, Mediterranean Sea | collected 2016-01-19 | reverse complement strand
GTGCACGGGCCCCTAGCGCACTGGGAAGCGGTCGCACGCTCGCGCCCTCAGCAAGAAAAGTGAAGTCTGTACCCCTGGCCAGGTCCATGCCAATTTTGGGGGCCGCCCGCGGCGCTCACGGTGAGCAGCACGACCTCCAAGTTGGCGGCGCCGTCGCGATCGCACCCCTAGGTTCCGCGCGGCCCACCAAACACGTTCTACTACATCTGAAGGGCTGCGCGGCTGCCCACGCGGCGCGGGCTGCACATCTGACATCATCTTCCCCGGCGCCGTCCGGCGCGCCCGTTCGTACCCGGCACCGTACGACGCGGGCCGCTTCGCGCGACCCGAAACCATTTGTGAGATGGTCGGTGGGTGTACGTATCGGGACCGGCTGGCGTTGGTGGTCCTGACCGCCCCGGGGACCGGGCGCTCACGCGGGCCGGCGTCCAGCCGCTGCCAGCATCTTTTCTACTACCGCCCCTCCCTGACATCGCTTCTAATCCTCATACGCCCGGTAAACAAGCCTCATTCGAACATACTAGACCCCCAGGGCCCCGTCCCGCGTAAAACCCGTGCTGTTCAGCCCTGTGGTACTCCTCTGCGTTTCTACACAGCGAGGGCTCCGAGAAGCATGCCGCGACGGCTTTGACGAAGGGTAGAGCCTTGCGCTCCTCGTCGACAATGCGAATTTTGCTCAGCAAACTGTCGGTGTTTAAGCGCTTAATCACCTCATCTCGCGGTTGCCAGCGCTGCCAGACACTCGCTGCAGCACCACTGATACTGTGACACGCTTCAGGAGACGAGAAAACGCCGCGCGCTACCACGCAGCAGCCGTAACTCAGCAAAGCGCTGTAGAGCTGCCTGCAGCTAAAAACACCGCGCTACGTAAGACGCGTGTGCCTCAGACGCCCGCCGCCGCGACCCGCCACACCCGACAAACGCAAGGATGGCCGAGTGCGCGGCCCGCTTCCGCAGCCGCGCGAACGCCGACTCCATCGGCGCTTTATTACACCCCGGGACCGAGAACGAACGCCAAGCGGCTTTGAGGAGAAAGGGCCGGCCCGCGCGCGACCACGCCCGAGAGAACGTCCTGGCCATCAGACGAGCGGAAAAAGAAAACAGACAGCGGAAGGAGGAGGCCGCAAACGCGGTGAAAAAACCGTACAAGATGAAGCAGTTCCGCAACGTACGCATGCGGCGTCTTTGAATCGCTGCGACGCCGTCGACGCGACTCGCCTCCATCAGACGAGGCCATGTCGGGCGAGACGCGACGCGCGCCGAACGCAGGTCGCGTCGCGAGCCGTCCAGCAGGCCGAGACGTGGGAGAACCCCACGCTGTCTCCTAGAGAAGATGCTACTTACCTCAAGCGAGGCGCTGGTAGACGAATGCCGAAACCATCAGAAGTGCATAAACAAAGAGTAGAAAACGTTCCGAAGTTGCAATTCTTAAATATGTCTCCGCGAGCTCCGGAAGAACGCACACCTCGAAAGGCGCCTCTGCCCAAAACGAGAGGCGAGATCAAACATCATAAGCCGGTTGATCGCATCGAGCAGAACCGCGTCGACGCGCAAAAGCCTCTTCCGCCGAAACCGAAGGCGCGCGTGACCAAGGTCGCGAAGGCGTCTCCCAGAAAGCACGAGAACTTCGGGCACGTGCCGGCCTACTTGGACCAGAGAAAAAGGCAGTTGAGGCAAGAAGAGGAGGCGAAAAAGGCCCTCCTGCCGGACCCCCAGTGCCCCGAGGGCATGACGCGCATGCCGGATGACGAGCGGCTGCAGTCGTTGAATGATTTGAAGAGACGCAAGGCCGAGATCAAGGCGGAATTATTTAAATTACCGCTCAACGTGAACTCGATGCGCGCGCGGAAGCACCAGGAGGCGCTCCACAAGCAGCTGGACGACGTCGAGAACTCGATCAAGATCTTCGAGCGGCCCGTCGTGTACATCCAGGCCTAGGCCTAGGGGGGGTGCGGCGTAAGGTTTTGGCTCATTCTTCGCGTCGATGGCGTACACGTTGTCGTCGTACGTCGTCGTCGTCGTGGGGGAGTCACAGACTTAGGCGTAGGAGGGTCTGCTAGCTATGTGCAAGGGGGAGCGGTCTAGGGGAGCGGCCTTCGTGCCAGAGAAGAGAGTGCCGCGTCTCACTGCCACATTTTCACGCAGTTTCACGCGAATTTCACACGATCGACAGCGTGAACGCAGAAGCTGTTCTCATCGATCCCCCCGCCCGCGTGCGTTGTAAAACTTCTTCGTAAACTCGTAATGATCTACAGACACGCTGGTGATTCTTTGGATTGATCGCGACGCGTTGAGTGGCGGCGGCCTGAGCATCCACGCGTAATGAAAGGGCTCCGCTAGCGGCCTGTAAGACACTAGCAAGCTCAAGCTGAAAGTCGTGAGCTGCACACGCACGAGTGCTGCTGCACCACGAGTGCTGTTTTCCTACATCGTGATAGAAAGGCTGCGAACGGCTGCGAGGTGTCGATTAACAGCGAGGTTCAAACCGTGAGGCGGCGTACTGTGAGCACTGCACACTGCACCAGTGGACTGCAAGACACACGCGAGTCGCTGCGGGGCATTAGTGCTCGGTTTGCACGGCGTCGACGCAGTCAATGCGCAGCGTCCGCGCCTGGTGCCTCGACGCCGCCTCGAAAGGAGTAGTGATCGTAGTCATCGCGCGCGCGCTGCAGCCACGCATTAACTTTGCGGCGCAGCTCATGCTGTGCCTCGAGAGGACGCTCCGCCTGCGGTCGCGCCACGACGCGCTCATGGTGCTCGCTCGCGCCGACAACGCGCTCCGCCATAAACTGGAGGAATTACTTAGATCGATCAAAGACCGCCTCGCGACGTTACCGCGGAGCGCGCGCTGGGCCGGCGCCGGCGCCTGCGTCGGGTACCTCGGCGCCTACGTCGCACTATCACAAAAACCGCGCACGACGTCCCGGAAAGGCGTCACGCAGGACATCCTCGAAAGGTGCGAGTTTACGCGGCGAAGGTACTGGCCGCACCCGGTAACCGCGTTAAATGGAGCGTGCGCCACATTACAACTTGGTTCAAGGATGCCCTACGCCGGATGTGGTGTATTAACCGCTCCGTACGTCGAGCGCCTGCAGTTAGATGATGGAGGCACCGTGGCGTTGTCCTGGTGGCGCTGCCCGCACCAGACGTCTAGAACGGATGTGGCGGTGGTGTTTCCTGGCCTAAACAACTCGAGCGAGACGGGCTTCGTGCGGTCGTTACTTGCCCAGTTGGACGGGGCCGGCTTCCTCGCCGTCGCGTACGATTATCGGGGCGCGGGCGCGTCAGGTGTGTTAACCTCGACCAAACCCTACAGCGCGGACGCGTGGCGGGACTTCGACGGAGTTTTGAATCATGTGCGCCAGGAGGTCGGCCCGAAAACTCGACTATTTCTCGTGGGCCAGTCTTTAGGTGGTGCGATCCTCGCGAAGTACCTGTCGTCGCGGAATCCGTCCGTCGCGGCCGCGTGTACGGTCTCGTCGCCGCGAAGCTTCGCCGCGAGCAGCGCCCAGATGCGAAGCGGTCCCTTGGCGAGGTTGCAGAACTTCCTCATCGCTGTGCCTCTGAAAGTAAGCTGGTTTTTGAGTGGAAGAAAAAGTGGACGAAAGCGCGACGTCATTTTTGCACGTTCAATATATGATATCGAGGCGGCGGTCATTTGTAAACCGTGGGGCCACGCGAACCCCGAGGCCTACTACGAGGCGAACGACGGGTACGCCGACCTGGGGCGGTTGAGTTGTCCCCTGTTGTGTGTTCAATCGGAAGACGATAACGTGGTCCCGTTTTCAGGAAAATACGCCATCTCCGACGCGACGTTGGTGAACCTGAGTCCCTTCATTGCCTGCTGCACGACGTTACTAGGGGGCCACCTGTCGTTCCTGGACTGGCGGGGGCGGTCGTGGGCGGACCGCGCCGTCGTCGAGTTCTTCGCGGCGGCGGCGCGGCGGCTGCCGGCCGCGCAATCCAGTGAAGACGAGAGGCGGAAGCGGACGAAGATGCGCCGGTCGCCCTCGTGGCGCGAGGCCGCGCCGCGCGCGTCGCCTCCCGAAAAGCGGCCTCCACAAAAACCGGCGGCCGCGACGCCGGTTTCTGAAAGGCGGCGCGCGCTGCCGTCCGTCAAGGGCGTGCTGGCGGGGATGTGAGTAAAAGTGATTAACGTACCTTCTTACACACTCTCTGACGGCGCCTCGCGTGCGCGGAGCACTTTTCGCGCGTATCGCAGGGCATCCTCAATCCGCGTCGTAGTCGGGTGCGCGCCACCGAGCACGCGCCGCGCGGTCGGTTCCGTCTCCTCGAGCGTCGTCACGGCCTCGCGGAGATCGTCGAGCGTGGCGCGCTTGTCCTTGTAGAGCGCTTCCGCGTATGTCCACCTCATTCTGAGCGTGGTGTCAGTACTATCTCCGAGAGCGCGTCGCGCCACGGGTATCGTCTTGCGCAAGAGCGACTTGGCTTCTTCGAAGCGCTTTAGTTGAACAAGGGACGACGCGTAGTTGCTGGCTGCTATGAGGGTCTCTTCATGTTCCTCGCCGTTGAGCTTCAAACCTCCGGAGTATACTTCTTGCTCCATGCTTAGGGCCCTCTCAAGCTCTCCTAGCTCTCCATACGTAACTGCAAGATTGGTCTGCACGACGAGAAATTGTTCTTCTGGTGCGCTAAGGCGCTGTAGCATAGCCAACTCGGCCTTTTGCGCGGTCAACGCGTCCGTGTAGTGTCCTGTCTCATATAAACCGCTCCCAACCTGCCTCATAGCATTCATCCGAAACATATCTGCTTCCGGCCGCCCCACGTACGTTTTCCAGCACGCCCACCCAAGCGCGCACCGCACCACCCCATGGTAATCTTGCTCGCACAGGCCGCACGTGTGCCACCGCCCCCACCTCTCGTTCAACGCAACGACGCCCAAGTTGTTCTCCTCGGCCTCCGCGACCAAAATCTTCGCCTGCTCCGCCAAGCACGAAACATGAGCGAAGCCCGCAGTCCCGCGGCACGCGCACCCGCGCACGAGGCCTTCCTTCGTCTTCCAATGGAGGGCCTGCGTGCAGATGTAGCACGTCTGGCCCTTCGTGTCCTCGGCGCACGCCTCCGCAGCGACCGCCACGGCTTCCGCGTACTTCTTATTTGCGTTGTATTGCTCGGCGCCGCCTGCTTTTTTTATTGGTTTGCAGAGATTGTCGTGGCCGCCCTCATTCCAGTGCTGCACCTGGCATTCGGGTCCGCAGTAGCGCGTGCTGCAGCGCCCGCATTTCTTGCCCAATGATAAGCCAAGCTCGGTGGCGCAGGCGGCGCACCGCGTGAGGATCATCTTGTATATGGTCAAATCGCTCGGGGGCAGCCCTACGATGCAAAATTGCCCCATAAAGCCGTGATTGCTAGTATCTTACTACCGCTAGCTCTCGACGACGACGACGCCGCAGCGCGTCCCATGGAGGGCCTAAAACCCGAGGCGGCCAAAAGCCTCGCCGAGAAAGAGAAGGAGTTCCAGAAGCGCCTGGCCAAGGCCAAGGCGCACCTGCCCCTCGCAGCCATTCTCAAAGGGAGGCGGGCTGCCCCACCGAAGGAGCAAGAGAAGAAATGAAGCCCCGGGGCCTCATACCGAGAATGCTGGCCTGGGCCGACCGGCGGCCGCGCCAGGCCGCCTTTTTACTCTCAATAGTGTTACATATGAACTCCGTCAGAAACGGCATCGTTTGGGATGACCGAGCGAGTGTAACGTACAACAAGGACGTGGCCACGGGCCCGGATTATTTGAATCACGACTACTGGGGCCAGCCCATGGCCGCGCCCGATTCGCACAAGTCCTGGCGGCCGCTCGCGACGTGGAGTTTTAGGATGAACTACGTAGTTCATGGCTATGCGCCGCTCGGCTACCACCTCGTCAACGTCCTCATTCACGCCTGCTCGTGCTCATTAATGTTGAGCGTGGCCAGAAACGCCTTTCGGAAGGACGAGATGACCGCGAGGCTCGCGACGCTAATCTTCGTTGTACATCCCACACATAGCGAACCGGTCGCGTCCGTCGTGGGCCGGGCCGACGTTTTAGGGGGGTTCCTTGCTCTTCTCGCTATTGTCTTGTACCAGCGCGGCGGGTTCTGCGGTGTCCTGGCGTTCGTCGTCGCTCTCCTCGCATCACTAGCGAAAGAGGTCGGCATCGCTACGTTCGCGCTGTTCGTGGCCTTCGACGTCATCGATGTGATCTGTTCCTCCCCTAATCTGGCGAAAGCTCTGAAACGCCTCGCGAAATCCAAGACATTTATCATAAGGTCGGCGGCGGCCCTCACTGGTATTCTGGGCGTCCTCTGGCTCCACACGCGGCGCCACGGCCAACACTTACTCTATAAGTGGACCGTGCTCGAGAACTCCGTCGCGGCCGACCTGTCGGATGACAGACTCGCCACTTATCTCACGTATGCCCACTTCCACTGGCGGTACTTCGTGAAGTTGATCACGCCATGCTATTTATGTTATGATTATGGGTACCCCTGCCTGCCGCACATCTTCCAGTTAAAAGATCGGCGCAACGTTTATCCCGCGGCGCTCTACTTGTTTATAGGGTACTTTGTGTATGAAGGCCTCGCCAGAAAGAAGCGCCACGTCCTCTTGGCGTTGGCTTTAGGTTTGGTGCCGTTCCTACCCGCGGCCCACGTTTTGCTACCGGTGGGTACGCCCGTCGGTGAGCGACTACTTTACTTACCATCAGTCGGTTTTAGTATCGGCGTCGCTGCTTTATGTAGATACCTGAGGGTGGATGAAGCTAAAAGTAGTGCGCCCGATGCAAATGATGCGTTCTATTCATCAGTGATACCTAGTCGCGGTGCAGTATCAAAATCGCAGAAGCTCTCGCTCCTGGCGGCTCTATGTCTCGGGTCTATCCGAACGGTCGACCGGAACACGGCTTGGTCATCGGAACGGTCCTTGTTCGAAGCTTCGTTAGATGTCTGTCCGCGCTCCCTGAAAATCCTGAACAACTTGGCGTTGGTGCTCTTGAATGGCCATGACGAAGCGACCATCAAACAAAGGGACTTACCGCGAGCGCGCGCGTTGCTGGACGACGCTTTGTCAACGTACAAGGGCTTCCCTTCAGCATTGTTTAATCGAGGACTAGTCCATCACTTGGAAGATCGGAGGGTAGCCGCCGCGAGGGACTTCGCCGACGCTCTCACAGCAACACCCGGAGGCACGGACCAAAGGATAGAAACGTATCTAGGCCAGGAGTTGTGGTTATTATCAAAACCTCTGGAATTTCTCAACGATCCCAAGATACAACTGTTGCGAATGTCATTAATTGACTTAGCGGCTGATCACATCCAGAGAGGCGACCCGGAACTACCCCTGACGCACTGGGCCGCCGCCTCCATCGCCTTCGAGCGCGACGACTTCGAGGCCGCGGAGATTTCGTCCGTGAACGCGTGGAACTTATCGGAACAGTACCGCGAGCGGGGCGAGCATCCCGATAGGTGGGTGAAAGCGGATGCGTGTTTGAATTTGATCGGTTTGGCGCGGCGAGGGCGGAAAGACGACCAGGGGGCGCTCGTGGCGTTCGAGGCTTGTTTGGAGCGCGTGCCGGGTTCGTCCGAATGCCTCGCAAATGCCGCGTCAATATTATCGGACCAGGGCGGCGACGACCAGCGCACGGCGGAATTCTACGAACGGGCCATGGGCGTCGCGCCCGATAGCCCGGAGGTCCTGAACAACTACGGGTTTTTCTTGGAAACGCGCGGGAAAGTTGAGGAGGCCCTCGAGAAATATGAAAAAGCGGCGGAATTGTTGCTGCCGGCCGTGCACCACCAGATCAACACGAACATCAAGAACGCTCGGGAGAGATTAGCGAGGGGGGACGTTGGGGTCCCTGATTCGGAACGCGCGCGGCCGCCGCCGCCGCCTCCTCCCCCAGAAGTCAAGGCGCCGGCGCCGCCGCGGTATACGTGGTCGACGAAGGCTTAATTTCTGTTATATTATTCCGACGGGTGTACGCGTGCGCGCGGCGACTCGGAAAAAAACGGGTTTTACAAGTGCATCGCGCGCGCGCTCGGTTGCGGGTCACAGACCGAGCGCTTGTCTGCGCTTGGGAAAGAATGGCTGAATTACTCACCCTAGCTGAAGCCGAAGAGCTACCCGAGGGTAGGGTCTACTTTGATTCCCTTCATGGGGAAATGACCATGGTCGCCGGCCTGAACCTCAGCATTGTTTGTTATCCTGGTGGTTCTAAGCTTCTCGAAGATTTTGCCCGGGAGTATGTTGCATTCAATGAGAAGATCAATGAGTATTTTGTAAGACTTGGTAGCAGTAATGTAAACGCTCTGCGAGCTATGGCTCACTACACCGAGACGGCTGACATCCTCGAGGGCACGCGCCTCGCCGGCCACAGCTACAAGCGCTGGGTGCTGAAGGACTATATGTCATTGCTCCGCCTCAGGTCGATGCTCGCGCGCGGCCGGGCGCGTCAAGGGCCGGAGACTCCCGAGGCCGTCAAGCGGCTCTTCGACACGTCGACGGCCGCGGGCGTGCCGGATCCGTGCTTCTGGAAGGTCGTCGAGTACGCGTGGCTCGGTGACTGGCGGCACCCGTAGACAAGACTAACCACAAGAAAATTACAGCTCCCCTGAAGACGACTCGGTCCGCCCCCGCGCCACGGCCACCAACAAACTGTCGTCGTCGTTGCCGCAGGTCCTGACGTGAACCTCGCGCGACGTCCGATGTCGAGTTTCGCCCAATCTGCAATCTTGGCCCGCCTCCCAGACCATGACGCCCCCTAAACGCCGTCGCGCGAGCTTCGTTTTCGCGACTATTGCGGAAGGCGAGTTGAAGGCCCAGCCGCCCGTCTCGCCGTCCCGCGCCGGCGCGACGGAGTCCAGATCCGTATGGTAGGCGGCGCCGCGCTTCAGTAAATCTTCATAGGTCTCCCAGCGCCCGTCGGCGTGCCTCCCATAAAACGGGAGACCGAGCGTACATTTCGACGGGTCCAAATTTGATGATAGGGCGTTCTGGACGACCTGCTCCGCGAAAGCAAAGGTGGAGTGATGCTTGCCGTGCTGGTCGTAGGCCATCGCGTGGTAATGATTCACATTTGCATTCTCTGAAGCCGCCGCTAACAAGTTTTCTTGCCTTCCATCGGGATAGTAGGCCACGCTTATCACGGCGTCCGGTAACGCGCGTCTCGTTTCCTCCAGTAGTAACTTCAAACCGCGCCATTCTCGAGAAATCCGAGCTTCTGAGTATCCGGTCTGGAACGAGTGGCCCGGGTACTCCCAGTTGTAGTCGACACCATCTAACTTCTTCTTCTCGAGGAGCTTCGCAAGATTCTCGACAAATTTTTTTCTAGAGGTCTCGCTCCCGGTCATCGCAGCAAAACCTGAGGAGCGACCATTCCCACCAAAGCACACGAGGAGCTTGAGGTCGTTTTCGTCTGCAGCTTTTCTCGCTTCTTTGAGTAATTCGGGTCTGGGTAAGCGGTCCAGGCCCGTGATCGTACCGTCAGGCTTCGGTTCTGCCGAGAAAAAGATCAAATGCGTGAGGTGCTTCGCCAGGCTCTCCCAGTGCGCGCCTTCATAGCGCCACTCCGGGAGGTAGCCGGCCACCACAAAATCGTCGGGGTCTTTGTATGCTGTTGCGGCCAGCGCGAGCAAGAGGATAGCGACGCGGCGCATCGCTGTAAGTTGTTGGGTGTTTTAGGTCAACGTCGCGTCGATGGCGTGTCCGCTGCGGACTCGTTCCGGCGGCGGTCCCAGTCGTGCCGCTATTCGCGTGACGGCTGGCGGGCACCGAGCTGCCACCCAATGCTATCTCGTCGCTGGAAGAAGCGTTCGCAGCGCCACGCCGGGAGGCGACGTAGGCAATCTCTGGCCGTTGAAAAACAACCTCGAATCGATGTCAAAGTTTGTAATCGGCTCAGGACCGACCTTTTTTTTACAGCGCTGATAAAGGCTAGTGTCTTACAGGCCGCTAGCTCTAAAAAATAAACCAAGAGTGTGGCTGGCTAGCTTGGAGCGCCAGCACTCATTGATCGCGGACGTGACGCATGCGTTTGAGCAGCATTCTGTGCTGCCTCGCAGCCGTCGCAGCCGCCACAGCGAAGCAGGAGCCGAGAGCACTCGCCGTAGGCGCCTCCCTCGAGCAAAGCACGCACCTCGCGGTCGCATCGATCGAGAACGAGGCGCTCGCGTATCCAGCGCAGCGTATTTGGAGAGTCGACGACGGCACGGCCCTCGCGACCGTGGGCGTCGCGGCCGACGCGAGAGCCGTCGCGCGCGCCGCGACGGTCCTGTGCCTCGAGCACCGGGCCACTTATTCTACACCGCTGCCTCCATCAAGGCTGGCCCGGGCCCTCGCGCAGCGGTTCGCGTCGGCCGCGGCCGGCGACCGGTCGCTCGGCGTCGACGTCGTCGTCGCGGGCGCGGGTGGGGTCGCCTCCGTCACCGCCGACGGCCGCGCGCGCACGGGCCGCGCCGCCGTCGCCGGCGGCGCCGAGACGTCCGCGCGGCGCAAGCTCGAGGATGCCCTCGTCGCCAGCATGGAAGAGGGCGCGGCGCCCGCGGACGCGTGCGCGGCTGCTCTTGCCGCTGCTGACCTTTCGTAGTGTTGTTTTTCTGGCGGCCATCGTCGCCACCGCAAGTGCAAGCTGCTCCGTCAACGCGTCGTGCGTCGTCGCGCGTAGAGGTAAGGGGCAATGCGCGCCGGTCACGGCGAACTGCGCGAGGCCGTGCGGCGCCTACCACGTGCACATGCGCGGCACGGGCGGCAAGTGGTGCTGGCTCCGTGTCGACTTCATGGCGGGTCGCGTCGATGGCGTCGAGCGCATACGTCTCACCGGATCGGTTCACGCGCAGGGTCGGTGAGCAGCTCCTCAATCACTTATACTATAGGGAAGAGAGCGCCTTCGTCATCGAGGGTTCGAGCCTGCGCTCGGCGAAAGCGACGCGCGAGGCCTATGCTTGCGCGCGGCTCGGGAGTTGCCTGCACCTGACGATATTGAGACATCCTGTCGACCGTGTGATATCTCGGTACTTTTTCGAGGGCCGCTGGGGGCTCTTCAAGAAGCCCTTGAAAGATGAGGAGATTTCGTTCGGAGACTGGCTCCGCGAGAAGCGCCAAATCCACGCCGGCCATCGCAACGAGCGGCTCTGGTCCGTTACGTCGGAATTATACACCAAAACGCTCGCCGGCGTCGTCGTGGACAAGAACCTGCAACTCTCCTTCGTCCACCTCGAAACCGCGAAAGAGTGGCTCGACGCGGCCTTCCCTCTCATCACGGAGTGGCTCAGTACGCCGCACGCGGCGCGCGCCCTCGGCAAAAAGCTCTGCTTCGCCGACGGGTCCGGCAAGCCCCCGATACACGTGCCGAAGCGTAGGGCCGCGGGCGGCCACACCGCGCGACGACCAAAGTCCTGGCTGCCGACTATGGAGGATCTAGAGCTTCTCTGGAACGATAATCGCCACGACCTCCAGCTCTACGACTACGCGACCAAGCTTGTGGGAGAGCGCTTCGCCGACGCGTCCCTCGGCCCGCTCCCGCCGACGCCGCCGACGGCGAGCGCGGCGGCGTATAGGGAGTGGCTCGCGGCGCGGGTGACGTGAGGACTAATTTTGCAAGTCATACCCCCTAGCGAGGGCCCGAATACTATCCTCATACTTAGTACTTCAGCGCGCAGAAGCACGCGACGCCGGCCTTGATCCAGTAGGACTGGTCGCAGAGCTTGATTTGCGCGTTCGTCTCCGAGACCAAGCTATTCCGGAAGACTGTTGGCTTCGTCGAGGGCACCTCGAGCCAGAAGACGAAGTTCGTCGAATGTCCTGTAGTACTCAAAGTCCCGGTCCGCGTCAGTATTTTGTAGACGGGGCACCGGTAGATCCCGCCGTCCGGCGGGTTCGGGGCCCGGTCCACCTCCGGCACGAGGTGGATCACGGGCATCGGTGCAAACAATTCTTTAGGTTTGGGATCCGTCAACGTGTTGTTCCGCTTGTCCCAGCGCGCGCCTTCCAAAAATAACCCATAAATATAACATCCGGACGAAGGTTTCGATTTCAGCTCACTAGGTTCTTCCTTCAGCAAGACGTGGCCGAACTGCACCGTGTCCACGGGAATCTGCTTCTGGCGCGCGTAGTTCTGCACGTTCGCCGTCATGAAGCCCTGGGGGAAGAAGAAGACGCTGATCCAGATGACGTCCGGCGTCCCATTATCGATCCAGCCCTGCATGAAGTCGAGTCGTCGCAGTAAGTCGGCGTACCATAACGGTAGGGGTTTGAGCGAGGGGTAGCCCTTGCCCATCCACGGGGCCGGGACTTTCCCGTCGTAGACGGCGTTGCCCATGGCTTCGAGCTCGGAACTGAGTACGACTAAACCTTTGAGAGCTAGTTGTAGCGACGCTAAAGTAGACACCATGACCTTCTCCAGCCGAGTGAATTTTGTGACCTCCTGAACTAAGGTAGTGTTCAAACACTCGTTGTAGTCGGTAGGATACCGCAAGTACACATCGTCGGGATCGAAGACTGTAGGTAACCTAGATTCCATGTCCTTGGCCGCTAGACCCATGACTTCCTCCCTACTAACTCCACCCCCACCGGAAGTGCGAGGCTGCAACGATAGGATAATTTCACAATTCGAATCCGACTCGTTCAAGTCGTAGGTGATCATGGCATTGCCGTGCATGCCGAAGACCTCGGGCTCGGGCATCATCGGTAGCGAATCGATATATTCGAGGTAGCCCTTCTGGCAGTCCGTCGATATCGTCTTGTAGATCCCTGACCGAGAAAATTTATACGAATCAGCTAAAATATCGGGAGTTAAAAAGTCCGCAATAATTATATCCGCGGTCCGCATATCTTTATCATCGTTGATTCGTCCCCCGTAGTTCACGACCGACGTCAACATACTGAGCACGGTGAACGGTATGTCGGCAAACTTGTTCACGTACAACTCCAACTGCGAGATGCAGATATCTAAGTCCGTTTCGTTGAAGGCGTAGGCCGTGTTCCTGCGTTGATACGAACAATCACGAAACTTGTCGAGAAGCGAGGCGCGCGTCGCGGACGCCATCGACGCGACCACGTCAAGTTCAAGTTCATTTTCTGCGCTGCGTCACTGACCACCCGAGGGGCCCGAACTTCTTCCTCTCTATTATTAAAGCATGAAAAAAACATAGGCCAAACAATAGTTTCCGATAGTCGCCGGGCTTGTTCGTCCGGTTGAGCTTGTCGTCGTCCATCTTCAGGAAGACGGTCTTCAGGTTCGCCCGCAGCCCGCGCGGCGGCTCCTTCGTCATTTTGACGGACACCTGTGGGGACATCAAAGGTCAAGCGCCCTTCAATTTTGGGTGTGTCGCGGTCGGCGTGAGGTGCTGCTCTCTGGACACGGTCGATTGTATCTCTCGGAGATCGTGTCCGAGTTTGGGCCTCTCAGATGACCGCGGCGCCGAGATCGCGAGACGCTGGTACTGACCTGCATGACGGCCACCGGGAAGTGGGGAGACGGTTTCGACGTCAACCACAACCGGAAAGACTCGTGGACCTGGTCGGGCTTGAAATCTTCGACGATTCTCTCCAGTGTTGGTAGCCAACTCACACAAAGATGGCAGTTCTGCAGGAGCACCCAAGAGCCGTCTTTCGTGGACTTTTCTATTAATTTCTCAGCTATTGCGCCCTGACCTTGCCCTAAGGCGATCGAGGTCCACTTGTCCTCCATGGACAGATTCCTCGCTAATTCTTGTATATCTTTATTTGGATCACTACCCGTAGACAAGATAAACACGAGCGGTGTCACGTTCTCGGAATCGTCGTAGCAGGCCGGTAAGTCAAACGGAGGCGGCTCCGTATACCTCCGACCCATCTCGTCTTCCACGAATTGCTGCACGCCGTCCATCAGTTTATCTCTACGTATCACTCGTAGCACGCACAAATTCTGCAACCCATTCAGTTGATCGAAGGGCGCCGGATATCCAATCGACTGGGGCGTCTCGGAATCATACACTTTCCTCCATCCTGCTAGATTGTCCTTGAACGCTTGAGGCAAACCTTTGAACACATCGGACAACCCACCAAGCGCGAGAATCTCCGTCCACGTGTTGTCCTCGATCCAGTCGTCGGCCGGGTTTTGCATGACAAGCGGCTTTATCGTCTGGCCACTGATGCAGAACCTCCACTCCAGCGCGTCGACTCTATCGTCGCCCATCATGATCTTAATGGTCATCAAAAAGGAAAACAGTAATTTGTGCGCTTCGAAGAGTGAACGACAGACGTTCGCGTAGACGAAGTACGTGAAGAAGACGTTTAAATTTTCCAGTCTTTGCTCCATGTCATTGGACGCGGGCGCACGGCCAACCCCCGTAGCGAACAAGGCCTTGAACCAGGGCAACGCGTACTGGTACATGGGGTCGACGTTCGCCATGTCCGCCAGACAGAAGTAGAGCAGAGAAGCCCTTTTCGCGACGGGTCGGTACTCCTCCGACGTCTTGTTCACCTCGATGGCCGTGACTTCGGCCTCCTGCATGCGGATATTGACTTCATTGGAGGTCCTCTTCGCTTGCGCTAGCGTTTCGATCAAGTTCGTGTCGTCGAGAATATTACCCTTACTTTCCGCCAACAATTTGAGAATGGAACTTTCGATATCGAAAAGCTGCTTGTTCATGGCTGCCGACTGGACTACTAGCTCGCTCTTCTTCTCGGCCAGTTCGGGCATCTCCAGTTCCACGGTAGCTCCTAACAATTGTTCTTCTAGGCCGGATTGCGTGACCGTGAAGTTCACGAGAGAAATCTTGACTTGGACTTCCGGCGAATAGTGGGGGTTCGGCATCTTCGTGGTCAAGAACAGCCGAAACTCCTCGTTGTAGGGTATCGTGTTCTCCCCGAGCTTCATCATATCTTGCCCTCCTTGTTTAAAGGTTTGCTGCATGAGGATGGGTTCTAACGCCGCATCGAGCGTTTCCTGGATGTTTTCTAGGAGAGCCCACTTGCCGAACCTGACGGCGTTCTCTAGCGTTCGCAGGAAGTTCTTGTCCGTGAGCTTGGCCACGTCGAAGCCGTTAATGCAGATCTCCTTATCCTTCGCCATCCGCCTTATGTATCTATTGGCCTGGCCCTGGGGGTCAATAAATAGAGACCAACGTCGAGCCCGATCCAACATAATACCGTTTTGGGTCGAGAGCGGATCCGTGGGTAGGCCGTACATCTGCCAGATCCTCAACTTAACAGGTTCGACGAGGGTCTGCGTGATGTCGCACCCTTCCGTGTGCTGGATGTTGAACTCCACCAATCTCTCTCTCCAACTATCACCGACGTCTTGCCGGAATTCCGCCGTGAAGGGCCCCAGATAACTAATAAAGCCGGCTGAGATCAGGATGTCCCCAATACAATTGTCGACGGCGACCGTCAAGTCGGCTACGGTCTGCGTCCATCTTACTCTTTCGCCTCCTAATCCACCGATGAGCTTGTCGGCGTTCGACAGCCTCACTTTGCACTGCTGCTCCTTGTCTGATAAGGATTTTTTCTCGGCGACCGCGGCATTCAGGGCTTCCTCGAGCTTCTCGAGCTTTTCTACAACAGCCGCTAGTTTGGCCCGAGCCTCGTTCAGGACACCCGTCGCTTCCTCGAGCTCCGCCTGCGCTTCAGCTAGTTTAGCTTTTTTAGGAGCCACGCCGAGCGCCACAAAGTGGTACGTGTGCATGGCGTGCGCCCACATGCAGATGGCCTTACAAGCTACCGATGCTTTTTCGATCATTTTTGGGGTGAAGTCGGGATTCTCGATGTAGGGACCCACTTTTTTGATGACCTGCGCGGAGCGACTCGGTCCGAAGGGCCTCAAAATCGAAAAAGAAACCACTCTCATGGAAGTGAGATGGACACGAGTCGCGTCGATGGCGTGAAGGCGCCTCCACACGACGGGACGCCGAGATCGCGTACCTTATCCGGTATGTTATCCTTGTCAAAGTCCTGGAGCATCTCTAGGAATTTACCGGCGTTGCTCAACAAACTTTTGCCGGCGGGCTCGACGTAGTCGAAGATCTTCTTCGAGGGATCTTCCGGGTCCGGTTTTTTGACGGGAGCGACTTCGAAAAAGACGCAGGCCACTTCCAACGTTAAGCGCACTCCCCCAGGGGGCTTCTTCAGCGCTTTGACTTCATCAATATGCGCCTTTTTCAACTCCTTTAGGCATTGCACGGCCGCGGCGAGGGCTGGCAGAGCCTTGTCCAAATCCGCTTGCGCGTCGGCCGCGATCGCTCCTGCTCTTTCACTGATTTCAGTGGCAGAAGCTTCTTGCACCAAGACCTTCTCCTTGACGACGGCGGCGTCCTTCTTGTCCTTATCTATCACGACCTGTGCGGAACGACGGCGTGAGCATCGTGGCCACTCGACTCGGTCCGAACTCGGTCCGAACGGCCTCAAAATCGAAAAAGAGACCGCCCACGACCTCCTCTCCCGGAGACGATTCATGAAGATGGCGTGAAGGCCCCTCGCACCGCGGGACGCCGCGTCCGACCATCATCTCGTCGACCTCTTTCCCTTTCACGACTAGTTGAGGCGCCAGTATCTCCAGTTCCTTTTGCATGCCTTCGACTAATTCACCTGTCGATATAATCTTGTCTAAACCAATCTTGAGCCGGTTCTTCTTGGTCGCTACTTCGCCCCGCTTGTAGGCTAGTAACGTGTCGAACGAACTGAGCAGTTCTAAGTATGAGGTAGGCGTCACGTAGTTATATCTCCTCAGCACGTCATAGAACTCCTTCGACTTCTTCTCCACATCTTGATGGATCTGCTTGAACATTTTTACGACGCCGGGTCGATTCTCGGGCACGACCTGATTGGCTTCTACGAGTGCTGACAAACCAACTGACTCAAGAGCCTCGGCGGGCCATTCGGTAAACCAATCAATAGTACTACAATTGACCAGAGAAGGGAACTGCCGCAACCGTTCTCGGAACGTCTCGCCCAAGGGTGACATGCACAGACAGACGTGCATGTTCCTCCGAACTCGTACCACATATTGGGCGAAGATATTCGTCTTCGTCGGCGTGATCTGCTTCTTCTGGCAGTCGACGCGACACGCCGACATGATTGCGTCCATCTCCTCGGGACCGTACAAGTTAGGGACATCGCCCGCATTCAAAATGTTATTGACGTCCTCTAAGAAGCTTTCCATGACGACTTGCGCGTCCGTGAAGACGAAGGACGTCGGCGTATCTTTCACGCCGGCTTGGAGTAAACACCTTCTTAAATCTTCCCGCCACTCCGTCATCCCGTAGCCTTTGGCGATTTCGACTTGAAAGAGTTCATAGCCCGAAATATACGTCGCCATCTTCGACATGGACTGACGGCCAGAACCACCCACACCTAGTAACAAAGCGTTGCCCTGCGGCTGTCGTAGAATCCGAGCAATTCTTAAAACATGCTCGATCGCGTCCAAAAACATAACTAAAGGCATCGGCGACTTGCTTTCGGCGTTGTGCTCCTCGAGGAAGTCATTTACTACTAATTTCAACTTGTCGATGTCCTCGACCTCTTGATAGACCCTGGGGTCGGCATTCGGGTCGACGAAGTCGCAATAGAGCAACCTTTCGGTACGGACAATATCCGACCACTTCATGCCGAACTTCGAACTGACGCACTCCGTGAGTTGTCCCACGAACCACGCGTGGTCTTCATTCGTGGTCAATCGGTCCTCAAACACGCGTTTCAATTCGTGGGCCCACAAACGGACCATCCCAATCGGCTTTTCAATAAATTTGGGCGAGCCCATCAATGTCCCTTGGAAGACCTTCGCGAGGTCCCTCAGGTTGAAGGTATAATGACTCTTGGCCGGTGTGGGTAGCAATGAAGACACGACGTTGTTAAAGGTATCAATAGTAGACTGGACCAAGCCTGAACATAACTTCGAGATCTCGGGCGTGAAGTTCGACAGGAAGTCGCCCAGAATTGTTTCAAATATTCCAGCTTTGGAGGCATCACTCATCTCCGCCAAACCCACGACGTTAAACGGTCGGACAAATCGAGCGGTCATGTCCTGCCTTCCTCCACCAGGAGGACCTAATGAGGCGATAAACACGATGTCAATGATCTTCCTAAACGCCAGATCATTACTTCGATCGAACCAGCCGCCCTGCGAGAACCACTGCCGCAAGATCTCGATGGGAGGTTGCGCGCCATAAGTTTCGCGTTTCGGCATATTTAGGTCGTCCACATGAATAGCTTGAAATTTACCGGCAGGAGGCCCGAAGATACCGCGACGCCGTTTCTCGAATTTCCCGTCCAACGTGTCCTGCGTCATGTTCGCCGACGTTTGCGCGGAAAACGTCATCGTGAGAGGCATCAGTTCTGAGGGCGCGGACTTGCCCTCGCACTTGCTGACGCCTTGGAGGTATTGGGAGATGTTCACGGTCTTACCCGTGCCCGTCTCGCCGACCATCATGCAGTGGTAGCGGTTTGCCAGTAACTTAGCTAGGATGAACGTAGATCGAACAGAGTCCGGCGTCGGCACAATTAATTCAGCAAAAGATAATTTACTATCAACTTTGTACTCGTCAATAGTAGACATCCACCCCACCCACGTCGACTCCTCGCCATCGTAGACGTAATCATAAACTAAACCGTCGGCCGGGAACGCGTCCTTCACGCCGAATTGACTTAACTGCAACCTTAACCATAGATCAAAACGCGCTCGGCTTTCGTTGGGACCCGTGCAGCCCACACTCCACACTAACGAGAAGATGAATCGGGCTTCCAATTGTGAGACGGCCTTCGCGACGACTTCTTTCTTCGGCGCGTCCCGCCCTTCCTTGACTTGGAACGGCTCCAAGAAACAATCTAGTAGTCTTGTTAACGACTCACACAAGTTATTGTCCATCGTCGGCAACAACTCGGACATCTGCGCCCGCATGAAGCCGATCGCGGTGAACAGGTACCGATCGAAACAAAGGGCCATGACGCCCTTGAAATTCGTGTCTTGGAAGCAGGGGCACTTTTCTAGCGTGCGCGTGACCCAGGACTCCCGTAGGACGTCCAACCCTAGAGCTTTCGGCTCCATGTAGATAATTCCTACTCTGCTCACGGTAGCGGGAGAAGCTACGAGCAAGTCCTCGACCTCGAACATCATGGTCATCTCGTTGGACATCTTGATCGACTCACCACTGACAAGACAGAGCTTCTTATTGTCATCGAGCACCGTGTTCATGTTCTCGATCCAGATCGCGTCGACCGGGCCATCAAACATGACCCACTTCCGGTCCGACGTAGTCGAAGCCGCAGCGTGCCGGTACATCGTCGACATGATGCCGTCCTGCCACTCCCTCGTATTGGGGTCGAACTCGCCGTACATCTGGCCCATCGTGATGCTCTTCGGGTTCAATTGAAATATTTTGACTTTCTCATACGCGAAGCCGACTTCACCGAGTACCTTCAATTGACCCAACGTGTCCTCCAGGACGTGCAAATTGCGACTTTTGCCCCCGCCCGTCGGGCCCACTAGCATGAGCCCATGTCTAACAACTATCATTTCATAGAGCTCGATAACTTTCCCCATGAACCAGGGGTGCGGTTGTAATCCATGATTGTCTATTGTTTGTTGCATTACGGAGACTAGTGCACCATAATCTAATTCCGGGCGTTTTTTCCCCGGGAATAGGTCAGAAATAATACCTCTGAATAATGGCAAATCACCATCTAGGAACTTGGGGATGTTGACATCTTGGAGAGCTCTTAGTAACAGTACTAGTTCATCAGCTTGCGGTTCCTTCCTCTTGAGGTTACCCGCGGCCGTGATGACGGTTTTGACCGCGCGCATGCCGTAATCATAATGAGGTTGACTGGAACACTGCTCACTACATAACCTAAAGGTCGTGACCATCTTCTGGCCGCACTCCTTACCATTCGCAAAACCATACGCGAAGAACATGATCTCGCCAATCAACGCGTAGTCGGGCACCATCATCGCGACCGGTCTAAATAAAGCACTGAGGGAATCAGGCAAGGCGCTTCGACCGGCATAGCCCGGGTTCATCGTGATAAACACGCCAAAGCCCGGTAGGACTTTTATCGTACTCCCCTCGAATTCTATTTTCTCTACTTTTCCTTTTATCGCCAACTGGATCGACATCACTTGTTGTCCTACTACAGATAACACTTCAATATTGATGCGATTGAACTCGTCAAAACAAGCCCAGGCGCCGCAGGAAGCCAGACCCTTAAAAAATTTTCCCATCGCCTGGTAATCCAACCCATCGGAACAGTTGAAGACGACGCACTGCATGGCTACCGCTTTCGCTAAATCTTTTGTGGTCTCGGTCTTGCCCGTACCGGCCGGTCCCGCCGGAGCACCGCCCAGAATCATCTGCAACGCGCCCATCAACGTCAGATAACATTTATCCGTCAACGGCGTGATGACTAATCTAAATGAGTTACCTAGGTACTCGTACCCATATTTCCGGTCCGCAGCCACCATCTGCGCGAACAAGTCTTCTCTCCCATCCTCCTCCCGCCAATAATATCGTAATTGTGAGGTCCACGTGAAATCGGAAATATCTGAAACTTTCTCCTTGGTCAACCGAATCATGACGTCGCGCGCGTGCACGTCTATCACCGCTAATGCTCCTACCTGATTGCGGACCGCTCCCGGCAGATCACCACGAACAAGTATAACCATCGCGCTGAGTTGCTCGATCTGGTGCTCGAGCATTTCCGGAGGACCTTGTTCACCTTTCTCCTTCAGCAGCGCCTCGGTCTCGGACGTCCAGTACATCTGCGACCCGTTCAACACGCACATAGACGGCCACTTCTGCATCCACACTGTTCTTTCTTGCTTCGCGTAGTCGAGGATCGCGAGGTGCATGACGTGTCGCACCGACAACCGCATCATGTCCTCGACCTCGACCATCCACACTTCGACAGATTTGTCGATGGGATCTACCGGCGTCATCATCGGGACTATTTCTTTTTCGGGCGAAATCATCTGGGTTATGGCTAAGTCGGAAACGTCCTCCAAAGGCTCAAATTTGACCGCGTCGATGGCCTCGAAGCACTTCTTGAAGTGGGGTTGCACCCTCATCACATCTTTAGATTCCGACAAGATACTCAGAAGATCATCATTCGACAGGAAGTAGAACCGCGCAAACACGCCCCGTTTCGTCTCCAAGTAATCGTTGAGGCCCTTCTGCACCTGATCCAACAATACTGCTGAGTCAGACAGCTTCTTCAATAACTTTTCATCATCACAAAACTCCATGACCACCGGCCGAGCTTTAGCTGCAGTAACAGTAGCACACCAGTTCTTATTTACGGTGGCGAACTTCTTGCCTTCGGCCGGGAGCTGCTTGTTGATGTCGGGAGACTCGAAAATCGGTTGCAAATACATCCAGTTCCGCTGCACTTCAAGCCACTTATCTAAGACTTCTCCTATAATAAATAATTTGTGGTTCCAACTCTCGATACGTTCCTCGAAGGGACCCTTGAAGGCGGAAAACTGCATGGCCTGCGTCATCGTCACGTGCTCATCGAGGATCGCTTGGATCTCATCTACTCCTTTGAGGACTCCGGTCCCCGTATCTCGATACGGGAAGATTTGGAGCTCCATGCCCGTCCAATCCGTGAGCATATTATCCAGCGTCTGTTCGATGTTGAACTCCTTCGCGGCTGCTTCGCTGACTTTTGTTATTAGTTCTTCCTGACTAGCTGGGTTGAGTTCTAACAGTTTGGTAAGGGTAAAGTCATCATCCGGTTCGAAATCTTCCAAACCTAATGCAGAACCTACTTGTTTCCAGTGCCTCGGGCGCATGCCTTGATTACGAAGAGCTACTATTATAGGAACATAAGGTTCAAATGATTTCACTTGGTCCTTGATTTCTTTCGCTATTTGTGATTGATCTGCCAAATTATTCCGATCGAAGAACTTGAAGGCCTTCTGGATCGCATTTTTGTACGTATTTACATCTGCCTCGATCTGTTCCGCTTCCAGCGTCAAGAATGAGGAAGAATGCCATTCCTTAGACGCCGACAACCACTGGTCCGCCGTGTCCCAGAGCTGGAAGTAGGGCTCGAACTTCTTTTTTATATTTGTGAGTTGTTGATAATCAGTGACCTCTCGCTCGAACAAGATTTCTCGGGCGTTGAAGAGTCGAGCCTGCTCTCCTGCCTCTTCGACTTGCTTCATGCAGTCTCTCGCCTTCGAAGCGGCCTCCTCACAAACACTGAGAGAGGTGTACTGGTCAAAACTGAGAGCAAATTCTTGCAGGACATCCAACGAATCGGCGAAGGCCTCCTGCTCGCCGATTTGGGCTTGCAAATATCGAGCTCTATTGGCGGCAATCACTTCCTTGGCCTTCTCGGCCTGTTCTCCTATTTTGACCGGCCATAAAGCGACAGACGTCTGCCGCTCGAAATGCGTATACTCGACGCGATAGAAATATTCATCTAACACCGCGTTCATGGCGCGCATTTCATCAATGAGTTCCTGGTTCGCCCGCAAATCATTCGTCATGTTCCCGATATATTCCTCGAGCGCGGCAGTGCCCTCAATATCTTCCGGTTTTTTACATAATTCCCGCATCATGGACTTGTAGCGCCCATCAAGGAAGTCGGAAAATTCCAAAATATGTTCTGAGTGCGTCGCTAATATTTTGTTGATGATTTGCATGTGCTTGTCACCTAGTTCCGTACGAAGAGCGAAGGCGTTCAATTCACACGCTCCTGCGGTGATGGCCTCGGCAGGAATGTCTTCCTCGATCTTCGCCTTGGCGTCCACATGAGATGTCAAAGTTTTCCTCAACATTGACAGATCAACCTGGATCGACGGCGCGTCGGGCTCCTGGTCCTCTTCGTATTCTTCATCATTAGGTACGGCGTGTTTCAGACCTGAAACATACTCGTCCACATCGAGATTCAGGAATTGTTCCCACTGTTTAAAACATTCTAGATAAGTTTCGCAGGGCTTCAAGGCGGACTGGATATTAGAAGTGATCGAATCTATGAGCGATCCGATCCACTCCTCGCCGTCCCTCCATGTTTTGGTCCCATTCAAATCTTCGACCTGTTCACCGGTCACAGCTTCGATGAGCGCGGGTTTGGGCCAGAACAACCGCTCCATGACATAATTCTGGGCCTGCCTGATGTTCCGGCACTCCTGGATCGCCTTCGTGAAGGCTGCTACCACGCATTCTACGGATTCGACCAAAGGTGTTTCGTAGTCGAAGGTTCGGCCCTCGATCGGTTCTACTTTAGTGAAGGGGCACTCCTCGCCCTCTTCCGCGGTAGCTTGCCACTCCTCGATCTTCCTGTTGGCTTCGTCCACCGCAGCTCTATTTAAAACACGTTTCTCGGGTGTCGAGACCACCGTCATCCGGAACAAAGGTTGGAGTCGAGGAGGATCTCCTTTCTCGCGAGAAGGATATTCACACCGCACATCATTTATCGACCGGACATCCACAGAACCTTCACATTGTGATTCCACATATTCCGCGTAGTCTTGCAATGACGTTTTCGTCAAATCAAGTAGGTCCTGGACCATGGCGTAGTTGATGCGCGTCAACAGTAAGTGCAATTTGTTCGACTTCGACTCGTGCTTCGGGATTGAGGACTCGCCCAAATTGTACGTAGACTGGTCCGCCGTCTTCAGGTCGGCGTTGATCAAGGCCGACGTGCGCATGACCCAGCCCTCGCGCAGCTTCCGGACCTGCGCGGGGCGTCGCGGTCTCTCGACTCGGTCCGAACGGCCTCAAAATCGGAAAAGAGACCACCCACAACCTCCTCTCCTGGAGACGACGCGCGTCGATGGCGTGAAGGCGCCGCAGCACCGCGGGACGCCGAGATCATACCGTGTCTTTGATGTGTTTATCTTGGTCTTCCGTGAATGTGGATGGTGTCCGCGGTAACTGGTGCGACGTCGTTAACAGGCGTGTCGCTTTGACGTCCTGGGCCGCGTTCAACGCTGTGGCCAATGCATTAACGACCTCGGGACATTCCAGGAAGGTCTTGTCTCGGAACGTCGCTTTGTTCGGTTGTACACCTTCTCTCGGGTTGTCCGCGACGCCACAGGCCGGTGCACCTGTGAACGGAGGCGGCAGCGGGAGGTCTCTCGCCAGATAAGCTTGGAGGTGATACGGGTTTAATGAATCAGAATTGAATATAACAGCGTTCATCGCGTCGTGGTATAATGAACAAACTTCGCCACATAGGGAAGCCGTGTTCGAAGCTAGTCGCGCGTCGTCGCTTGATACTTCACTGTGTGAAGGCGGCGGCGGCGGCAAGGCAAGCGCGCTCCTTCCAAAATTGTATTGAGACTCGAGCTCCGCCAGGGCTTCTCCCCGCACCACATCGGAGTCGAAGGGAGCTCTCGACAAACCGATTCTGAGCAAGCGTTCCCACGACGCTCGGACGGGCAGCGTCACGTTTATGTCGTTGACCGGTATGTTGGAAACCGTATGCGCGAAGGCTAACAGAGACTCGGCGTCCCGTCTTCTTCGTAAAGCGGAGGTTAATGCATGTAACGTCTCGGACGCATCGCTCCAGGCCGGGAACGCGACCTGGCAACTCTGACGTTCCTCGGTTCGATCCTCAAATATACAAGTGTACGTCTTCGCGCCCGTGAAGCCGCCGATGACCGTGCAGGGCGCCCAGGTGGCACACGAGACGTCGTCCTTGATTAACGCGACGGCGTCCTCCTCGTAGCCGATCGCTTCTATCTCCTGAATGGGGCACTCGGCGCCCTCCTCTTCATTGGAGGCGTGCCACTCTTCTATCTTGAGGTTGGTCTCCTCGATAGCTCGTAAATTATCAAGGCGCTTCGCATCAAAGCGCGAGAAGCGCTTCCGGATCGGTTCACTTAACACATCGTCAACAAACGGCCCTAGAGGCAACATAGGCGACGACGCCGCCACCCGTTTGCCAAGGGGCGTGTTGAACCATTCATCTAACCGCCAAGATAGCGTATCACTAGAAGCGACTTCAGCGACGGGGCAGGTCGCGCGTTCCGCCGCGAGCCGCTTCTCCGCGAGCGTCCGCGGCCTCCGATTCTTCCGCGCGGCGGCGGTCGGCGGCGCCCACCGCCGCTCCCGCTGGGACTTGCCCGGCGAGGGAGGATCGGAAGCATATTTCTCCATCAACGCACTGGTGCTATTCGTCGACTCCTGGACCTCGTTGATCAACGCATCGGTCCAGTCAAACGGCATCTCGGCGACCTTCGGTTTTTGAGGGCGGCGCCCCTTAGCGCGGCCCATCGTTGCTGCTCCGCTGCTCGGCGCCGCTGGAGGTTTTTTGCTGGGGCAGCACAGGTGGGGCTGCCCTTACCGAGAGACGGCCCAGCCTTCTGCGGCCAGCGCTCGTGGGGCAGCTACCAGCGGTGCTCTCGAAGCCTCGCGAGCGCTCCCGGCGCGCGGGCGGGTGCTTTTTAGCAGCCCTTTATCGGCCCAGCGCTTGCTTTTGCTAGAGTCGGGCGGTTTCGCCCTAGTGGCTTCGTGCTAGTTGCGCGCTGCCCGCCGCCGCTTGACGATACGCGTATCTCTCGCGCGCGTCAGACAAGTCGCACTGGCATGCACGTCATGTAAGAGGCGGAACCACCCCACAAACTCCTATCGACTAATACTACTATATACAAACCCCGAGCTCCTACGACCCCTCCTTGACCTCGACGATGGCCTCGATCTCCACGGGCACGCCGAGCGGCAGCGCGTTCGTGCCCACTGCTGAACGAGCGTGCACGCCCCGGTCGCCGAGCACCTCAAACAACAAATCGGAGCAGCCGTTGACGACGCCGGGCTGGTTCTCGAAGTCGTCGCTGCACGCCACGAAGGCTACCAATTTGTGGACCTGTTTGACGTTATCCAATCCAACCGCGTCGCTTAAGGTCCGTAGTAGCGCGAGGCCGCAGAGGCGCGCCGCGTCCGTGCCCTGGGCTTTCTTTAAGTCCCGTCCGACGACGCCCGTGCAGATCGAGCCGTCGGGGCGCACGGGGATGTGTCCTGCCAGGTAGAGCATGTCTCCGGCTCGCGAGTACATCGCGTAACTCCCTTTCGGCGTCGACGCCGGCGGCAGCGCGTAGCCGAGCGCCTCGAGGCGGTCCTCCGTCGCGCCCTTGCATACGCTCCGCGCCTCGCCGGCCCAGTCCGTGCGCTTCGTCGTGATCGCGCGGCGAGCTACTGGCCGCATGAATGCCCTCGCGGAGCGGGCGACCAGCGTGCCGCCGACGATGCTCAGACGCAGTCCCATCGATCTCTTCTGCAATCAATGCCGACGTAAACGCTGCAAAAATGATGAATAACTGCTCACAGTCCTGCGCTCCCTGTTCTTTTTGGCAGCACTGCGTGCAGGGCTTGCAGGGCTAAAAACATGAAAAAGTGGAGCATGGGATTCGTCAAACAGAGTGGAGCTCTGCATGCTACACAGTCCAAAGGCTACGGAAAGTACTCGTAAGGGGTCGAAAGTTTAAACGTCGTCAAAACGGGTTCGGTGTGGACATCGATTGGTCGACGCGGGTCGTACACGGCCTGGTTGTCGCCTCAGGCTTGATCAGTGACTGTCGGAGGTCTATTCCAGCCCACCTGGCCGGCTCGTCTGCATTCGTGCACCGCTAGCCGCCTAGGCTTCCCAGGAGGCTGGGGAGCCGGAGAGCCGGCTGACACCGCAGCGAGGCGCG